>ERZ802831.29-NODE-29-length-65741-cov-16.4536_pt1 | contig 65741 bp, 53 predicted proteins | sample MGYA00345655_ERZ802831 | MGnify/ENA primary metagenome ERZ802831 (study PRJEB30503, sample SAMEA104212376) | marine metagenome | biome: Westerlies Biome; feature: [SRF] surface water layer (ENVO:00010504) within the epipelagic zone...; material: water (ENVO:00002006)...
CCTGGCTTGTTGATGAAAAAGCTGCAATTAGGCACTGGGTTAAAGATTTAGGAAAACCATATCTTGGTCTTTGTTTAGGACATCAATTGCTTGCAGATGCTCTTGGTGGAACCTGTGGACCTCAAAAAATTCCAGAAATTGGAGTGCTAGAGATTGAGTTAACTGAACAGGGAAAAAAAGATCCACTATTTAAAGGCACAGCAGTGAAACAGCAATGTCTCCAATGGCATTCAGTTAGAGTTGCTCAAGCACCTGAAGGAGCAGAAGTCTTGGCAAAGTCAGATGTATGTTCAATTCAGGCAATGCGCATAGGAACGAATGCCTGGTCTATGCAATATCATGTAGAAATAGAGTCAGATACGGTTGAAAACTGGGGAGCTATTCCTGAATATGCAGAGGCTCTTGAAAATACATTGGGCGAGGGTGCCCTATCAGATCTTAAGCAAAAAACTGATCAAAATATGAGTCAATGTTTAAGTTGTGCTAAGCAAATTTATGACAACTTTATGAGGCTAATAGTTTAGTTTTTTTCAACTTTTTTTGTCGTTTTTTTCATTTAATTTTGGACATGATAATTTTCCCAAATAACAATGAGTTAAAGGGCTTTAACAGTCAATTTTTTTTCCTCAAAAGAAAAAAGATTAAAATATAAACTTAATGATTGACACCGAAATTAATTCAAGGTATCTTTCCGATTTTGTTCCTGACAATTTGAGGTTCTCTAATGAGTGATGAAGACGATTTTGACCTGAATGATCTTGATGATAAAGAGCTCGTGGAGCAAATTCAAGATGACCTCTATGATGGACTTGATGCTGAAGTAACTGAGGGGACTGAAATACTACTTTCAAGAGGTTGGGATGCCAATGATGTCCTAGGTGAAGCCCTTGTTGGCGGAATGAAGATTGTAGGAATCGATTTTAGAGATGGCATTCTCTTTGTTCCAGAAGTCTTAAAGTGTGCCGGTGCAATGAAGGGTGGAATGAAAATTTTAAGGCCTATCCTTGCTGAATCAGCTGAAGATACATCGTTGGGTAAGTTTGTCATTGGAACTGTTAAAGGTGACATTCATGACATCGGTAAAAACCTTGTTGGAATGATGTGTGAGGGAGCAGGGTTTGAGGTAATCGACCTTGGCATTAACAACCCTGTTGAAAACTACTTAGAAGCAGTTGACACTCATGAACCAGTTATTCTTGGAATGTCCGCATTACTCACAACAACAATGCCCTATATGGGAGTTGTTGTAGAAGAGATGGAAAAAAGAGGAATGCGTAAAGACGTTCATATAATGTGTGGTGGTGCTCCCTTGAATCAAGAATTTGCTGATTCAATAGGCGTTCCTGCCTATGGTCGTGATGCTGCAAGAAGTGCTGAGATGGCCGAAGAGCATGTTCGTGGCCTTGGTAAAAAGCGTGCTCACAGATAAGGCAGCCGTTGATGAAAATAAAAAGAGATTAGTATTAGGTTGTGGTGCGCTTGTTTATGATCTTTTGAGATTGGTCAAGCAAAACCCTTCAATTTCAGATAAAGTAAACATTCAATGTTTGCCTGCCAGTTGGCATAACTCCCCCCAATTAATTGCACCAGGTGTGGAGGATTATTTATCTAAGAATGCTCATCTTTATAAGGACGTTTATATAGCCTATGCTGATTGTGGAACTGGCGGCGCACTTGACAAGGTTTTAAGTAAGTATAAGGCGAAACGTATAGATGGAGCTCACTGCTATGAATTTTTTGCAGGCACTGAGACTTTTGAAAAACTTTCTGAAGAGGAGATTGGAACTTTTTATTTGACAGATTACTTGGTAAAAAATTTCAATAGAATAATGATTAAAGGGCTTGGTCTTGATAAACACCCTGAGCTTTTTGACGTTTACTTTGAACATTATAAAAAGCTTGTTTATTTGGCTCAAACAGAAAATGAAGAGTGGAAAAGAGATGCAGAGAAATACGCAAAGGATTTTGGTTTTGATTATGAATACAGACTTGTAGGAACAGGCAGTCTTGATTCTGTTTTTGAAGAAATAGACATTGAGCCATTAAGTTAAGTCAAGTGTAATTTAGGATGAAAGAATTATGTCAATTTTAAGTGCATTCACCTCAAAAGAGGAAAACATAGAGGTGAGCGACTCTCTAAAAGTTTTTTTGAATAACTTTTCGATAGAGGTTATGCCCCGTACAGCATCAAAAATCGAGAGTTTCAACGAAATACTGCCTGAGGATACTAGAATTTATATCGCCCATATTGAGGGCGTACCTATCGACGAAATGGTTGAAACTGCGAAAAGAATTAGTAACGAAGGTTTTAATGTAATGCCTCATTTTCCAGCTCGCATCATCAAAGATAAGATTATTCTCGAGGACTGGATAAATAGGTATCAAGGTGAGGCAGGTATTGAACAAGCGCTGCTTTTAGCTGGAGGAGTTAATAAGCCTCATGGTGTTTATGATAACTCCATGCAGCTTGTTGAAACAGAGCTATTTGAAAAATATAATTTTAAACACTTGCATTTCGCTGGGCACCCAGAAGGAAATAAAGATATTGACAATGATGGCTCCAATAATAATGTTGATGCAGCTCTAAGCTGGAAGCAAAAATTTAAAGAACGAACAGATATAGAATTAGCCCTCACTACTCAGTTTTGTTTTGAGGCAGGGCCGGTTATCGAGTGGGCAAATTCATTGGTTTCTAAGGGAATAGATATACCTGTCCATATTGGAGTAGCTGGACCTGCTAAGTTACAAACTTTGATTAAATTTTCCATTGCCTGCGGGGTTGGCCCTTCACTCAGGGTTTTGCAAAAAAGAGCAAAAGATGTTAAGAAATTACTGCTACCTTTTGAGCCAAACGATTTTTTAGAAACTCTAGCTGAGCATAAAAAAGCAAACCCAAGTTTTAATATTACAAATGTTCACTTTTTCCCTTTAGGGGGTATTAATGTTAATGCTTCATGGATAAACAACGCAACAAATAACTAATTAAGGAGTATGTAAATTGGCAACAACGACACTATCATCGGCCTCAAAAGAGGTCACTATAGGCTTTGGTCATCCATTTGTAATGATTGGAGAGAGGATTAATCCTACAGGAAGAAAAATTCTAGCTGCAGAAATGAAGGGTGGAGACTACTCAAGGGTAGTTGCTGATGCAATAGCCCAAGTCGAAGCCGGTGCTCAAATGCTGGATGTTAATGCAGGCATTCCATTGGCTGATGAACCTGCGATTTTAGCTGAGTCTATTAGGCGTGTTCAGGCCGTCGTAGATGTTCCTATTTCAATTGATTCATCAATTATTGAGGCACTCGAGTCTGGTTTAGCCGCCTATCAAGGGAGAGCTCTTGTTAACTCAACTACTGGTGAAACTGAGGTTCTCGAACGCGTACTTCCGCTTGTTAAGAAATATGATGCTGCGGTTGTTGCCATTTCTAATGATGAGACCGGTATTAGTGAAGACCCAAATGAAAGGTTCAAGGTTGCTAAAAAAATTGTTGAGCATGCTGCAGACTATGGCATTAAGCCTCAAGATGTGGTCGTTGATCCCCTGGTCATGCCAATTGGAGCAATCTCTCAGGCTGGGAATCAAGTATTTGAATTAGTAAGGAAACTGAGAAGCGAGTTAAAGGTAAATACTACCTGTGGAGCCTCTAATGTAAGTTTTGGATTGCCTCAAAGAAATGGAATAAATAATGCTTTCCTGCCTATGCTAATTGCAGCAGGAATGACTTCCGCAATTGTTAACCCTCTGCACCCAGAGCTTGTACAGGCAATACGAGCAGGTGATGTATTAACTGGAGTTGATGAGGGATGCACGACTTGGATATCCTCCTATAAAGAACCTGCTAAAGAGGGTGATAATCCTAGAGGTGAAAGGAGAAGAAGGAGACGTGCCTAAAATATGTCGAGTGTTGAGTACAAAGGTTCCTGTGTATGTGGACAGACTTCATATGTGGCGTATGATTTAAATGATATCTCATATTGTCATTGCGAACAGTGTCGAAAAATGACTGGACACTTTATGGCTGCATCTCAAGTAAGCAGGGATAACATTAAAATCAAGGGTAAGATAAAGTGGTTTTATACCCATAAAGGCTCAAGACACGGCTTTTGTGATAATTGTGGAGCAAATATGTTTTGGCAAAATGATGACAAGCCCACTATAAGCGTTACCGCAGGCAGTCTCGAGGATTCTAGAGATTTAAAAACTTGGCACCATATTTTTATTGAAGAAAAAGGGTGTTATTACAATATCAATTCTAATGGCCCTCAATTTAAAGGCTATGGTGATAGCAATATTGATTGATAATAGAGATGGAAGATAATTTTCAAGTATGTTTTACCCCCTCAGGTCGTCAGTTTAAAGGCGAGTTTGGAGATACGTTGCTTCAAGTTGCTCAGGATGCTGGCGTTGCAATTCGATCTCTATGTGGGGGGTATGGTCAATGTCACCAATGTTGGATAGAGGTTTCTGAGGGAGAGCATTCAAAATTTGGTGTCAATTGTAAGCCTGAGAATGTTACGGGTGTTACCAAACTTGAAAAACAATTAATCATTGATAATCCAACTTATAAGGGCAAGAGGTTGGCTTGTCAGTCTTGTATTCAGGGCGACTTGGTGATTGATGTTCCCGAAGAGAGTCAAGAGCATAAAGCCTACATCAGTAAAAAAAATGCAAAGCAGAATTACTCAGTTTCAAGTGCAATTAGTCTTATTGAGTGCACTCTTGAAGAGTCAACACTTGATGAAAACCCTTCTGCATCAGAAAACTTAATTGCTCAACTAGAAAAACAAGGGATTGAAGCAACGATTGATTTTAATCTTTTAAGAGGTTTGCAGCCTTTGATTCATGAAACCAAAGGAAATCTGACTGTCGCAATTCGAGATAATAAACAAATTGTTGCCGCCTATCCTCAAGGAAAACTTCAAGTATTTGGTGCAGCAATTGATATCGGGTCTACCACCCTAGCATTGTATGTCTATGATTTAAAAGATGGGAAATTAGTTTATGAATCCTCAGCTATGAACCCACAAATTCGCTTTGGCGAAGATTTGATGAGTAGAGTTTCATACGTCATGATGAACAAGGGTGGAGATGAAAAATTAACTATTGCTGTAAGAACAAAAATCACTGAGATGCTCCATGAGGCATGCGAAAACTTAGAAGTTAAATGGGATAAATTACTAGAAGTTGTATTGGTTGGTAATCCAATTATGCACCATATATTTTTTGGAATTTCACCAGTTGAATTAGGACAGGCTCCTTTCACTCTCTCCATAAGAAGCTGGCTTGATGTTGATGCTAAGGATTTAAATTTTGAACTTTATCCAAAAACGAGACTATCCTTTTTCCCTCTGATAGCTGGTCATGTAGGTGCTGATACTGCAGCTGCTTATCTAAGTCAGATTGACATAATGCACTCTGAAACGACATTACTTGTCGATATTGGTACAAATGCAGAAATCATGCTCTCTAAAGAGGGTGAGGTTTATGCAACATCTTCTCCAACTGGACCTGCTTTTGAGGGCGCTGAAATTAGTTCTGGTGTAAGAGCAACCTACGGTGCAATTGAAAGAGTTAGAATAGATAAAGAGACTTTAAAGGTTCGCTTCAAAGTGATTGGCTGTGATGCATGGTCAGATGAGCCAGATTTTGAACTGGTTCAAATGAAAGCTGTTGGAATTTGTGGAAGCGGGATTATTGAGGCAATTGTAGCGTTTGCAGAAGCTGGCATAATTGATCAAAGTGGACTTTTTGTTGAATCAATTGCTCCTGAGCTTTTTTCAAAAAAAGGAAATACAACTCGTTTCTTATTAGTAGACCAGGGCGATAAATCAATCTATATCGAGCAAGTAGATATTCGATCTATTCAATTGGCTAAGGCTGCACTATCTGCAGGCGTATCAATACTAATGGACTATCTCCAATGTGACCATTTTGATAGAATATTATTAGCAGGTGCTTTTGGAGCACATTTAGATGCTAGATATGTTGCTTTGTTGGACATTATCCCAACTTCAACTGAAGAAAAAATAGTATCAGTAGGAAATGCTGCGGGTATCGGCGCTAGTGCAGCATTGTTGGATGTTAATAAGCGAAAAGCAATTATTGAGGCAGTGGATAAAGTTGTGAAAATTGAAACTGCTACTGAGCCAAGGTTTCAAGAGTTTTTTGTTGAGGCAATGAAGTTTAGTGTGTCACCGGTTAAGCAACAACAAACCAAAAAAGTTAGACGCCGAAAAAGAGTGTCATAAGTATAGTATGGAGAATTTAAATGGCTAGAGAAAGAAGAAGACGTAGAGGTGGATCCGCTGAAGAATCTGATTCAAAGAGTATTCCTAAAGCGCCTGCATACATTAAACGAAAAATACCTCACTACAGTATTCTCAGTGATGATGACCTAAGCATTATTGAAGAAAATGCGGATACTATATTAGAAGAGATTGGTATTGTTTTTTCTGAAGATCAAGAAGCACTTGATATTCTTGAAAAAGCTGGAGCTAGTGTTGATGGAATGAGAGTTAGGTTTCCAAAAGGTATGTGCCGTAAACTAATTCAAGATAATGCTCCAAAGCAATTTACTCAATTCGCGCGAAACCCTGAAAGAAATGTAGAAATTGGAGGAGATAATATGGTTTTAGTACCTGCTTATGGCCCTCCATTTGTTCATGATCTTGATGAGGGTCGACGTTACGCAACAATAGAGGACTTTAAGAATTTTATAAAACTTGCGTATATGTCAGATAATCTTCATCATTCTGGTGGAACAATTTGTGAGCCAGTTGATTTACCAGTAAATAAGCGCCACTTCGATATGGTTTACAGCCACATTAAATACTCAGATAAACCCTTTATGGGTTCAGTGACTGCAGCTGAAAGAGCTCAAGACACAGTTGATATGGTGAAAATAGTATTTGGAGATGAATTTGTTGATAAAAACTGCGTATTAGTCAGTTTAATTAATGCAAGTTCACCAATGTCATTTGATGCAACTATGTTGGGCGCTCTTAAAGTCTATGCGAGGAACAATCAGGCAACAATCATAACACCATTTATTGTTGCAGGAGCTATGGCGCCAACAACTGCTGTAGGTGTTGCAGCGCAAAGTCTTGCAGAAGGATTGGCAGGAATGGCATTTGCACAACTCATTAGGCCTGGAGCCCCTGTAATTTATGGGAATTTTGTAACTGCAATGTCTATGAAATCTGGTGCACCGACTTTTGGAACTCCTGAAGCTGCACATATGATGAATATTTCTGGAGCTCTAGCTAGAAGATTAGGTGTTCCATTCAGAAGCGGTGGTGGATTTAATGGAGCAAAGATGCCAGATGCTCAAGCAGGCTATGAAGCAGCGAATACTATGCAAGCAACCTTGAATGCAAGTGTGAATTTCAACCTTCATACTGCTGGATGGCTTGAAGGCGGATTATGCATGAGTTATGAGAAATTTATAATGGATGCTGATCAAGCTGGGATGATGAGAGTTTCTGCTGAGGGAATTGATATGACTGAAAATGGTCAAGCTATGGAGGCAATTCGAGAAATTGGAAGTTTTTCAGATGATGTGCCTAAACATTATTTAGGGTGTGAGCATACCAAGAGGAATTTTAAGACAGCCTTTTATATGTCAGATGTTCTAGATGATAATAGTTTTGAACAGTGGGTTCAAGATGGTTCAAGAGATACAGCGATGATTGCAAATGGGATTTATAAGAGAATGCTTTCAGAGTATGAATTGCCTCCTTTAGATCCAGAAATCGACAAGGCGCTATTGGCATATATGAAGACTAGAAAAGATAGTTTTGAGGATTCTAATATTTAAAAAAGGTATATCTAGATTTATTAGAATTCAAGCTATTATGAATTTAATTATTAACAGCATAAAAAATTTGTAAGATAATATCTAAACAAAAAATCTTACGCCAAAAAGCAAGTCCATGCCATCAACATTTAATGAGTGGTAATGGATTTGTTTCTTTGTTTTATGTGTTACATCGCAATTAGGAGAAGAAATGAGCGAGTACAAAACAGATATTGACATTGCTAGAGAAGTTTCTGGTGAGCATATAAATGATATTGGAGCTAAGCTCAACATTGATAAGGAAGACCTAGTTCCCTTTGGGCATGACAAAGCTAAGATTTCATGGAGTGCAATTGATGGAGTAAAAAATAATAAAGATGGAAAGCTTATTCTTGTTACTGCTGTTACGCCAACACCTGCTGGTGAAGGAAAGACAACAACTTCCGTAGGCTTGACTGATGGCCTCAATAAAATAGGTAAACAAACTACGGTCTGTCTTCGCGAACCTAGCTTGGGGCCTTGTTTTGGAATGAAGGGTGGTGCAGCTGGCGGCGGTTACGCACAGGTGATTCCAATGGAAGACATTAACCTGCATTTTACAGGCGATTTCCATGCCATTACATCCGCTCACAGTCTTTTGTCAGCCATGATTGATAATCATATCTATTGGGGTAATTCAACAAATATTGATAGCAGAAAAGTAGCGTTTAGAAGAGTTGTTGACATGAATGATCGCTCTTTGAGAACGATTACCTCTTCATTGGGTGGCTCAACAAATGGGTACCCAAGAGAGGATGGCTTTGACATTACAGTTGCATCTGAAGTGATGGCAATCTTTTGTTTATCCCAAAATTTAGAAGAACTTGAGGAGAGACTTGGAAATATTATTATCGCTTACACTAGAGAGATGAAGCCAGTTCGAGCTAACCAAATTAATGCTCACAAGGCAATGACAGTTCTTCTAAAGGATGCATTCAGACCGAACCTCGTTCAAACTTTGGAGGGCAATCCTGCGTTAATTCACGGCGGTCCTTTTGCAAACATTGCTCATGGTTGTAATTCAGTTATCGCAACTAAAACAGCTCTTAAGTTGTCTGATTATGTTGTAACTGAAGCTGGATTTGGAGCAGATTTGGGTGCTGAAAAATTCTTTGACATTAAATGTCGTAAGGCTGGGCTTGCTCCAGATGCAGTTGTCTTAGTTGCAACTGTTAGGGCATTAAAACACCAAGGTGGAGTTCCAAAGGAAGATTTGAATACAGAAAATGTTGAGGCGCTAAAGGTTGGTTGTTCAAACTTAGGCAGACACATCCGCAACCTAAGTCAGTTTGGTGTCCCAATGGTAGTCGGTATAAATAAATTTGTATCTGACACTGAAAATGAATTCCAAGCAATTAGAGATTATTGTGAGCAGTTTAATGTTGAGGTCAGTGTTACAAGTCATTGGGAGCATGGTGGAGATGGCGCATTAGATTTAGCTGAAAAGGTGGCAAAGCTAGCTGATTCAGGCGCATCTCAATTTAAAACTTTGTATGATGATGAGCTTCCTTTATTAGAAAAAGTTGAAACTATTGCAAAAACACTCTATCAAGCTGATGAGGTTATGGCAGATAAGGTAGTTAGAGATAAGTTAAGCTGGTTCCAAGAGAACGGTTTTGGTAATCTGCCTGTTTGTATCGCTAAAACCCAATATAGCTTTTCTACAGACCCACAACTTCTTGGAGCTCCAACAGGACATTCACTCTCGATTAGGGAGGTCAGATTATCTGCTGGTGCAGAGTTTGTTGTTGTGGTTTGCGGTGCAATTATGACCATGCCTGGTTTACCAAGGGTGCCAGCTGCAGACAAGATTCATCTTGATGAAAATGGTTTAGTTCAAGGATTATTTTAAAAGATGAACACTGTTGGATCAGTTGATTATGAGATCCATAGGGTTGACGGTTTAACTCGAGAAAGTTCTAGTGATTGTGTTGCAATTGAAGAGCCCCTCGAGATTATTATTCGATATTTCAAAGACAATGACTGGGTTGTTGAGCCTCTAATGGTGACAATGAGAACTCCGGGAGATGATGAAAGCCTCGTCAGTGGTCTTTTATTTTCTGAAGGCATTATTCAGAATAAAAATGCAATTGAATCGATTGAGGTTAATGGAAAGAATAAGGGTAAATATGATGTTGATAACTCTTTAGTTGTAACACTTGCAAAAGGAAATCAATTGGATTTAAAAAATCTGCAAAGACACTTTATGGTGAATTCGAGCTGTGGTGTATGTGGAAAAGGAACACTAAATGCTATTGAAATTGCTTATGAACCAAAAATCAACAAACAAGGCCCATCAGTGAATATTGATCTCATCAGTAAGTTGCCAGATATCTTAAAAATCAAGCAGCACCAATTTGCAAATACAGGTGGAGTGCATGCTAGTGCCTTGCTCACTGAACAGGGTGAAGTGCTTCATTTAGCAGAAGACGTTGGTAGGCATAATGCACTTGACAAGCTAATTGGACATGTTCGAACCAATGAAATGTTGAAGCCAGTTGAGCAATTTGTAATGTGTTCTGGCCGTCTTGGATTTGATATTATTCAAAAAGCAGTGATGTCTGGCATTGGGATGATAGTTGGGATAGGCGCTCCAACTTCATTGGCACTTGATTTAGCTACAAAATTTGACATCACATTAATTGGCTTTATTAAGAAAAACAAATATAATATATATACTGGTAATTGGCGTATCAGTGAAAACTTCGGAGAATAAATGTCTAGAAACATTAGTCTACTATCGGGGAAGAAGGACGATAAAAATAGTTTATTTGGCAAAATATCTGTAAGCCCAAATGAAAATAGTGATGCCCAGCTTGCGGGCGAATATAACCTGGGCGTTTCGACAATCCATAGTACCAAAAGTTTTTATGACTTCTTGAGCGAAGATTTTAAAAGTAAGAAGGCCTATGTTTGTACTGGTAGCGCCTGTATGTGCAGAGGCACTCAAGATAATGTCAATCAAAAACTAAAGAGTAAGCTAGGTGAAGACAGCGTTGGTGAGATGATTTGCTTGGGTAGATGTTACGAAAATAGTGCATTTTATTACAATGGTGAGAACTATTCTGGCGATGATATTAATCAACTAGATGATATTTTATCTGGCAATCACAAGAGCACTCCATACACAATGAAGTCTTTTTCTGACACCTCATTTTTAGTTGAGGATGAAGTTTTTTCTACTTATAAAGACTTTAAGGACTTACTTGAGACTTGTTTCCAAACAGACAAAAACGATTTAATTGATACTCTTAAAGATTCTGGGCTCCGCGGAAGAGGTGGTGCAGGCTTTCCAACGGGTATGAAATGGGAGTTTTGTAAGGCCCAGGAAGCTAAGGCTAAGTACGTAGTCTGTAATGCGGATGAAGGAGATCCAGGGGCATATTCTGACCGCTATTTACTTGAAGAGCAGGCTCTAAAGGTTTTATTTGGTATGGTCATCTGTGGTTATATTATTGGGTCAAAGCAAGGCTTTATGTATATTCGAGGTGAATATCCTGAGTCTATTGATATTACAAATGAAGCCTTATCTAAGCTAAGAGAGCTTAATCTTTTAGGTGAAAACATTTTAGGAACTGGCTTTGATTTTGATATGAATGTTGTTGAGGGTCAGGGCGCCTACATCTGCGGCGAAGAAACAGCGCTTATTGCTTCAATTGAGGGCCGTCGAGCTGAGGTTGATGTTCGACCACCATTTCCTGTTGTAGAAGGTCTTTATAAAAAACCAACGGTTGTAAATAATGTTGAGAGTTTGGCAGCAGTAGCTTTAATCTTTAAGCATGGAAGTGACTCCTATAAAGCTATTGGAAATGGAAGATCCTTAGGTACTAAACTTATTTCACTTGACGGGCACTTTAATAACCCAGGTCTCTATGAAGTGGATCTTGGAACCCCATTAGGTACAATCATTGATGATATTGGCGGGGGTTTTAATGAGGATATTAAGGCTATTCAGATTGGTGGACCTCTTGGAGGGATTGTTCCAGTCGATATTTTGAGGTCTTTAACGCTCGATTTTGAAGTTTTCGCTGAAGCAGGATTCCTACTAGGACACGCAAGTTTTGTCTGCATTCCAAGGTCGTTCTCTGCAGTAGAATACGCAAAACATTTATTTGCATTTACGGCCCATGAATCATGTGGAAAATGTTTCCCTTGTCGCTTAGGCTCTACACGTGGCAAAGAAATGCTGGGTTCGGCAATAGATGGAAAGCAGAAATTTTCAGAAGAATTGATTTATGATTTACTTGAGACAATGGAAGTTGGCTCTTTATGTGCATTAGGCGGCGGCTTGCCGCTAGCAATTAAAAATTTACTCGAACACTGTAGTGACGAGTTTAAACCTTTGATGGAGAAATAGTATGTCAGAAAACCCACAAGGAGTATTTATTGATGATGTTGAATTTCCTTTTGATGATTCATCTTCAATCTTAGCTTTTACAGATAAGGCGCTTGGAGATAAGATAATTCCTACCCTTTGTAATGATGACAATCTAAATCCTTATGGAGCATGCAGAGTTTGTTCTGTAGAGGTTCAGCAGTCTGAAGATGGACCCAAAAGAACAGTTGCTTCATGCCATACACCAGTGACTCCTGGTATGCGTATTTATACTAACTCAGAGAGTGTAAAAAAACTTCGCAAAAATATTGTAGAGCTTGTCCTTAGTGACCATCCACCAGATTGCTTGACATGTGAAGTTAATGGAAATTGTGAACTTCAAGATGTTGCTGCAAGTGTTGGTGTTCGTCAAATTCGATACGCAAAAGGTGAAAATCATTGTGATCGTGAAAAGGACCTTTCTCACTCTTATATGAGAATGGATCTTTCTAAATGTATCAATTGTTCAAGATGCGTTCGTGCCTGTGATGAGGTTCAGGGGCAGTTTACTTTGACCATGACTGGAAGAGGATTTGAGTCCAGAATCACAACAGATAATGATATGTTATTTGGTGATTCTTCATGTGTATCTTGTGGGGCTTGTGCTCAAACTTGTCCAACTTCAGCAATCTCAGATGTATTCCAGTCTAAATCAGTGGAAGCGGATAAAACAGTTAGAACAACCTGTTCATATTGCGGTGTTGGTTGTAATTTAGAGGTGGCAGTCAAAAGTGATGAGGTTTTATCAATACGAGCGCCTCAAGATGCTGTCAATGCTGGACATACCTGTCTGAAAGGACGTTATGCCTTTAAATTTTACAATCATGAGGATAGGCTTACATCACCACTCATTAGAAAAAATGGAGAATTAACCCCATGCTCATGGGATGAAGCCTTAGATTTTATCAAAGATAAATTTGAGTCAATAAAAGCAGATCATGGTCCAGATGCTATTGCTGGAATTTCTTCTGCTCGCTGTACAAATGAAGAAAACTATATGTTTCAAAAGATGATTCGTCAACTCGTTGGAACTAACAACATTGATTGTTGTGCGAGGGTTTGTCACTCCCCAACTGCTTGGGGAATGCAACAAAGCTTTGGAACTGGAGCTGGTACAAACTCTACTGCAGATATTCCTCTTGCTGATTTACTTCTAGTTATTGGTGCAAACCCAACTTCAGCTCATCCTGTAACAGGTGCTAAAATTAAACAACAAGCTATGTCTGGGGCTACTCTCATTGTGATTGATCCAGTTAGAACGGAACTAGCTAGAATGGCTGATCATCATCTTCAACTAAAGCCCGGTACTAATGTAGCGGTTTTAAATATGATCCAGTATTACATTGTTGAAGCTGGGCTGGTCGACCATGAGTTTATTCAGGATCGCTGTGAAGGCGGTGAGGATTTTCTGGAGCAAATTAAAGAACTTGATGTTGATGCAATGGCTGAAATTAGTGGTCTTGATAAGGAAGATGTTAAAGCTGTTGCACTTGCTTATGCTAATGCTAAAAATGCAATGGAATTCCATGGCTTGGGCGTGACAGAGCATTCTCAAGGCACGAAGACAGTAATGCTGATTTCAAATCTAGCAATGATGACAGGCAACCTTGGTCGACCTGGAGTAGGAGTTAACCCTCTTCGTGGCCAGAATAATGTTCAGGGTGCAGCTGATATGGGTTGTCAGCCACACCATGGTCCAGGCTATTTATGGATGGATCAGAAAGAAGTTCAAGACTTTTATGAAGATAAACTTGGGCTTCCAACCCCCACTACTCCAGGAAGAAAAATTCCTGAAATGTTTGATGGCGCTATAGATGGCTCATTAAAAGCTCTATGGATTTTTGCTGAAGACGTAGTGCAGACCGATCCAAATACACATCACGTCGTTAAAGCAATGCAGAGTCTTGACTTGTTAGTTGTTCAGGAAATTTTTATGAGTGAGACTGCTAAGATGGCTGATGTAGTTTTGCCTGGTACAACTTTTCTCGAAAAGAGTGGAACGTTTACTAATACCGAAAGAAGAATTCAACAGGTTAATGCAGCTGTAAAGCCTTTGCCAGGAACGAAAACAGACGGTCAAATCATAGTTGAAATGATGCGTAAGCTTGGTTTCGATCAGCCAGATTATGATGCGGCTGAAGTTCTAAAAGAGGTGGCTAGTGTTGTTTCATTTTTTGAAGGAGTAACTTGGGAAGGTCTTGGTGCTAGTCCAATGGGACTTCAGTGGCCAGTTAACAAAAAAGGCGAAGACACTCAAATTCTTCATATTGGTGAATTTAAGAGAGGTAAAGGCAAGTTTCATTACCATGATTGGAAGGAGAGTGAAGAGCTTACCAAGCATAAAAATGAGTATCCGTTTATTCTTACTACGAGTCGAGAGCTTCAACATTACAATTGTGCAACAATGACAAGGCGAACTTCAAATGTTCAAATATTGACTAAGGACGTTATTATGCTCAATCCAAAAGATGCGAAGGCAAAAGACATTTCATCTGGTGATCGTGCTACTCTTAAGTCAGATAGGGGAGAGATAACACTTGATGTTGAGGTAACTGATAGAGTTAAAAAGGGAGTTGTAAGAACAACCTTCCATTTTCCTGAAGTTTTAATCAACGAAGTTACAAGTGGCGTGACCGATGAAGAGACAAAATGTCCAGAGTACAAGATTGTTGCTGTTGACGTATTAAAAGCTTCTTAAAGTTAAAGTTAAAGTAAGTCCCTGAGTGATTCAAGTCTCACCTTTTGACTAATAACGCCTTTCAAGTTTGCTTTTTTGAAGAATGCGCCCGGCAATTTCTTCAATAGAGATATGGCTTGTATCAATAAATGAAATATCATTTTGGACAAACATATCTTCTGCTCTTCTAACCTCTTTTCTACACTGCTCTATAGAGGCATAGCCACTATTTGATCTTCTGACATCTCTGATATTTTGGAGCCTAACAGGATTGATAGTCAAACCATAGAGCTTATCTTTGAATGGCTTCAATGCGCTTGGAATTGAAATGGAATTTAGATCTTCATCAATCAAAGGATAGTTTGCAGCATAGATTCCATACTGAAGTGCTAAAAAAAGGCAGGTAGGTGTTTTTCCTGACCTGGATACACCAGTAAGAATGATATCCGCACTATCATAATATTTTGTTGTCAGACCGTCGTCATTATTTAGCGCATAGTTAATGCTATCAATCCTTCCAGAGTAGGTGTTTTTATTTCCTACACCATGAGAAAGACCCATTTCATGGGAAGACTTAGTTTCAAGAGTGTTCTCAAGTTGTGAAATGAAAGTATCAAAAAAATCGAACATAATCCCACTACTATCTTCAAGAAGGTGGCGATATTCACTAGAAACTTGAGTACTAAAAATCAGAGAAGGTTCACCATCAGTTTTTGTAGCATCATTGATCAGTGATACTGCAGATTGAGCTTTTGCTTGAGTATCTATAAATGCTAGATTGACTCTCTTAAATTCTATTTCAGGGAATTGTGTTAGAAGACTATTTCCAAGGGCTTCAGCAGTAATACCAGTTCGATCAGAAATAAAAAAAACAGTTCTCATATTAGTTAGATAACACGTTAAAGCTGTCCAAGCTTGTTCCAGGTTTCAACCACCGTATCAGGATTCAGTGAAATGCTCGAAATTTCTTTTTCCAAAAGCCACTGTGCAAAATCCATATGATCGGATGGCCCTTGACCACAAATACCAATATATTTTTCATGACGATGGCAAGCGTCAATGGCCATCGTTATCATACTTTTGACTGCATTATTTCTCTCATCAAATCCATCAGCAATCAGCCCAGAGTCTCTATCCATTCCAAGTGTAAGCTGTGTTAAATCATTAGAACCTATAGAAAAACCATCGAAATACTCTAAAAACTCTTCAGCAATTACTGCATTCGATGGAAGTTCACACATCATTATTATTCTCAAGCCGTCTTTGCCACGTTCTAGTTCATTCTCTTTTAATAGCTCAATAACTTTAGAGGCCTCAGATGTGGTGCGAACAAATGGAATCATAATTTCAACATTCTTAAGGCCCATTTTATTCCTAACATTTTTTATTGCTTGACATTCAAGCTCAAAACATTCTCTGAAGTCTGATGAGATATAACGTGAAGCCCCTCTGAATCCAATCATAGGATTTTCTTCATTGGGCTCGTAAAGCTCTCCTGCGAATAAATTTGAATATTCATTAGATTTGAAGTCAGACATACGAATAATCACAGGTGATTCCGAAAAACTTGCAGCGATTGTAGAAATGCCTTCAGTTAGTTTTTGAACATAAAAGTCAACGGGTGAATTGTAACAAGATGTTCTTTTTGTGATCTCTTCTTTAAGCTCTTTAGGAAGTTTATCAAACTCAAGAAGAGCTTTGGGATGAATACCAATAGTGTTGTTGATGATAAATTCTAGTCGCGCAAGCCCAACCCCTGCATTTGGAATACTGGCAAAGTCAAAGGCTCGAGATGGGTTGCCAACATTCATCATAATTTTGACCGGTATTTCGGGTAAATCCCCAACCTCAGAAAATGTATGTTCAAAGTTCAATTTACCTTGATAGACTTTTCCCGTATCTCCCTCAGCACATGATGCCGTGACATCATAATCATTTTGAAGTAATTCGGTTGCATTACCTGTTCCAACTATTGCAGGAACTCCAAGCTCCCTCGCTATAATTGCTGCATGACAAGTTCTACCACCTCTGTTTGTAATAATCGCCGATGCCAATTTCATTACGGGTTCCCAGTCAGGGTCTGTCATATCCGTGACGAGAATATCTCCTTCGTTGACTGAATCCATTTCAGACAAATCATTAATTATTTTGGTTTTTCCAGTGCCGATTTTTTGACCAATAGCCCTCCCCTCAACAATAATATTTGAGGTTTCAAGAAGTTTGTAGCGTTCAATGTTCTGCGAGCTTTGCCTACTCTTAACTGTTTCAGGTCTTGCCTGAACTATGTAGATTTTTCCATCTACACCATCAAGGGCCCACTCTATATCCATAGCTCTTCCATAATGAGATTCAATTTTCATAGCGTAATGAGCAAGCTCTTCAATTTGAGAATCGCTTAGACTGAATCTCAATCGATCTTCACTATCAACTTCAGTCGTTGCCACAGGAGAATTGGAATTACCCTCAGCATAGACCATCTTTATTGATTTTGATCCAAGGTTTCGGGATAAGATTGCTGGTTTACCTGATTTCAAGGTCGATTTATGAACATAAAACTCATCTGGATTTACAGATCCTTGAACAACTGTTTCTCCAAGCCCATAAGCAGATGTTATAAAGACTACATCTTCAAATCCTGACTCAGTATCAAGTGTAAACATAACTCCACTAGAGCCTATATCACTTCGAACCATTTGTTGAATTCCTGCAGAAAGTGAAACCATCTCATGTTCAAACCCCTGGTGAACTCGATATGAAATAGCTCGATCGTTATAGAGTGAAGCATATACCTTACGAACCGCAATTAAGATATCGTCTATACCGCTTACATTCAAATATGTTTCTTGTTGCCCAGCAAAGGAAGCCTCTGGAAGATCCTCAGCAGTTGCAGAAGAGCGAACTGCAAAGGTAACATCAGAGCCAAGCTGTTGAGTCAGCTTTTTATAACTCTCTACTATTGACTGATGGAGGTCTTTAGGAAACGGCGCCTCTTCAACCCATTGCCTTATGAGCAGACCTGTTTTTGTGAGCTCTTGTATATTTGTAATATCGAGATTTGATAAAAGTTCATTGATTTTATTTTTAAGATCTGAATGATCTAAAAAGGATTCAAATGCCTTAGCTGTTGTAGCAAAACCGCCTGGAACACGAACACCATGTGAATTGAGACCACTTATCATTTCACCAAGTGATGCATTCTTTCCACCAACCCTTTCAACGTCAGACATACCGACATCTTTAAGCCAGACTACATTCTCAATCATGAGACCCCTTTTTTGAAGTATTAATATCGGTATACAATTGGATGACAGCTATTCTTGACACAAAATGTAATAATAGAGTTATTCACCAAAAGTATAATTTTAATACATAAAAAACCGCATGGATTAGACATTCTCCCTGAGAATCTATTTTTTATCACAATATGACAATAATACTATATGGCTATTGAAAATTTTTCCTGAAATCTGCCTTTAGATGGGCTTTTGAGAGCAGGATGATAGAAAAAAAATGTATAATTTACGGTTCACAATTTTTTCATAGGTTTTAAACAATGGCAACACAACTCGAATTAGCAAATGCTATCCGTGCTTTGAGCATGGATGCTGTGCAAAAAGCAAAGTCTGGGCATCCGGGTGCCCCTATGGGGATGGCTGATATTGCTGAAGTGTTATGGAATAAGCACCTTAAGTTTAATCCCACCAATTCTAATTGGGCAGATCGAGATCGATTTGTATTGTCTAATGGTCATGGCTCAATGCTTATCTACTCATTATTGCATTTGACAGGTTTTGACTTGAGCATTGAGGAACTTAAAAATTTTCGTCAACTACACTCTAAAACACCGGGTCATCCAGAATATGGATATGCTGATGGCGTTGAAACAACAACCGGGCCGTTGGGCCAAGGTATTACTAATGCTGTAGGTATGGCCATAGCGGAAAGAACGTTAGCGGCTCAGTTCAATAAACCTGGGCATTCAATTGTTGATCACAATACCTATGTTTTCATGGGCGATGGTTGTCTGATGGAAGGCTTGTCGCATGAGTCTTGCGCATTAGCTGGAACATTAGGACTTGGAAAATTAATAGCGTTTTGGGACGACAATGATATTTCAATTGATGGACACATTGGTGACTGGATGGAAAAAGGGGTTCCTGGCCGTTTCAAATCTTATAACTGGCACGTTATTGCTGATGTTGATGGGCATGATCCTGAAGCCATAAATGCAGCAATTATTGAGGCAAAGGCTATCAATGATAGGCCGACATTAATTTGTACAAGAACTGTTATCGGTTATGGTTCTCCTAACTTGGCAGGCTCTCATAACTGTCATGGAGCTCCTCTAGGTGATGAAGAAATAGCAAATACCAGAAAAAATATTGGATGGGATTATGAACCTTTTGTAATTCCTCAAGAGATTTACGATGGCTGGAATCATAAGGATGCTGGAGAGTCTGTTGAGGATGATTGGAATGAAAGGTTTATAGCTTACAGTGCTTCTTTTCCTCAAGAGGCTGCTGAATTTGAGCGTCGAATGGCAGGTAAATTGCCTGAAAATTTTTCTACTAAGATGGATGAGTATATTGCCAAAACTCAGAATGATATGCCTAATATAGCCTCAAGAAAAGCATCACAGAATGCTATTGAAGCTATGGGCCCGCTGGTCCCCGAATTGTTTGGTGGTTCAGCAGATTTAACTGGCTCAAATTTAACAAATTGGTCTGGAAGTGTTTTGGTTAATGCTGAAAATGCTAACGGAAATTATATTTCTTGGGGCGTTAGAGAGTTTGGAATGGCTGTCATGATGAACGGAATGGTTTTGCATGGTGGCTTCAAAGTTTATGGCGCAACTTTTTTAATGTTTATGGAATATATGAGAAATGCGTTGCGCATGGCTGCAATGATGAAAATTGGAACTATTTTTGTCTACTCACATGATTCGATAGGGCTTGGCGAGGATGGGCCAACGCACCAGGCAGTAGAACAAATCGCAACCATGAGGGTTATTCCAAACTTCCAAACTTGGCGTGCCTGTGATGCAATAGAGTCAGCAGTATCCTGGAAAATTGCTATGTTAAGGGATGATGCGCCAACGGCACTTATTTTCTCAAGACAGAATCTTACACCAATGGAAAGAACAAATGCTCAGTTGAAAGAGATTGAAAAAGGTGGTTATGTCCTTTCGGATTGTAATGGATTTGCTGACGTTATCCTAATTGCCTCTGGTTCAGAGGTTTCACTTGCAATGGAATCAGCAAAAGCAATGACAGGCAGAAAGGTTCGAGTCGTATCAATGCCATCTACTAATGCATTTGATGAGCAAGATCAAGACTATAAAGACTCTGTATTGACTCCAGGAATCAAGAGAGTTGCAATTGAGGCAGGTGTTGCTGAGTCTTGGTATAAATATGTTGGCCTGGATGGAGGTATTGTAGCGATGAGTTCTTATGGGGAGTCAGCCCCTGCTGGTGAGCTGTTTAAACATTTTGGTTTTACTGTAGACAACGTTGTATCTACAGTTGATAGAGTTTTAAGTTAATTAATTTTTTTAGGAGTTTGAAATGACAATTAAGGTTGGTATTAATGGTTTTGGTAGAATCGGAAGAATGGTATTTCGCGCAATCGATAAGGATTTTGACAATCTAGAGGTGGTAGGTGTAAATGACCTTCTTGATAATGATTACCTTTCTTATATGCTCAAATATGATTCGGTTCATGGGCGCTTTGGTAAAGACGTTTTAGTTGAAGGCAATAATTTTGTTATCGATGGAAAAAAAATTCGTCTCACTGCCGAGCGTAATCCAGCAGATCTTAAGTGGGATGAAATTGGCGCAGACCTTGTCATCGACTGTACTGGTTTTTTCTTAACAGAAGAAGGCTGTCAAGCTCACATTGATGCCGGCGCGAAAAAAGTAATACAGTCTGCCCCATCTAAAGATAGTACGCCGATGTTTGTTTATGGCGTTAATCATGATGCATATGATGGCCAGTCAATAATTTCAGCTGCATCATGTACAACCAACTGTTTGGCTCCAATCGCAAAGGTTCTTAATGATGAATGGGGAATTAAACGTGGATTAATGACAACAGTTCATGCAGCAACAGCATCACAAAAACCTGTGGACGGACCATCAATGAAAGATTGGCGTGGCGGAAGAGGTATTTTGGAAAACATCATTCCCTCTTCAACTGGAGCAGCTAAAGCAGTTGGTAAGGTTTTACCTGAGTTAAATGGAAAGTTGACTGGAATGGCATTTAGAATTCCCACGTCTGATGTCTCTGTAGTTGATCTAACTGCGGAGCTCAATAGTGCATCAGATTATGACGCAATTTGTGAGGCTATGAAGTCAGCCGCTGAAGGCTCGATGAAGGGTGTTTTAGGCTATACAGATGAGAAGGTTGTATCAACAGATTTTGTTGGTAGCACTTGTGCTTCAACTTTTGATGCAGAGGCAGGAATGTCAATGGATGATACCTTTGTTAAGATGGTTTCATGGTATGACAACGAGTACAGCTACACCTGTAATTTACTTCGTTTAGCTGGACATATTTCACAATAGTATTGTTTCTAATTAGTTGGAGCATTTGATGAATTTACTCAAGATGACTGATTTAGATCTAAACGGTAAGAAAGTCTTAATTAGACAAGATTTAAATGTTCCAATAAAAAACGGTGAAGTAACAAGTGATAAAAGAATTGTTGCCTCATTGCCCACAATTCTTTATGCAACGAAAGCTGGAGCCAAAGTGATGATTACATCACATCTTGGAAGGCCGAATGCAGGCGAGTTTGAAGAGAAATTCTCGCTCCAACCAGTGGCCGATCATCTTTCAAAACTGTTAGGTCAAAAGGTGAGACTCGAGACAAATTGGCTTGATGGTATTGAAATGGAGAATGGAGATATCGTTCTTTGTGAAAATGTAAGATTTAATGAGGGTGAAAAAGAAAACGACGAAGGGTTATCAAAAAAAATGGCCTCCCTTTGTGACATTTGTGTTCAAGATGCATTTGGAACTGCACATAGGGCCCATGCTTCAACCTATGGTGTGACTGAGTTTGCACCAGTATCCTGTGCGGGGCCACTTTTAGTGGGAGAGCTGGAAGCTCTTGGTAAGGCGCTTGATAATCCTAAGAGGCCAATGGTTGCGGTAGTTGGAGGTTCAAAAGTGTCAACAAAACTAACAGTATTGGATGCACTTTCAAAGGTTGTTGATCAGCTTGTAGTGGGGGGTGGTATTGCAAATACATTTATTGCTGCTCAAGGTAATAGTGTTGGCCAATCATTATGTGAGCATGATCTTATTCCAACAGCACAGTCATTAATGGAGCATTGTCAAATACCTATTCCTGGAGATGTTGTTTGTGGCAAAGAGTTCTCTGAATTTGCAACTGCAGAAACTAAAAATTCGGGTTCAGTGGCACCAGATGATATGATTTTTGATATTGGTCCAAATTCAACTTCTGAGCTTTGTGAGATTATGCGTAATGCAGGAACAATTGTATGGAATGGTCCTGTTGGTGTTTTTGAATTCGATCAGTTTTCAAGAGGGACTGAGGATATGGCACGAGCAATTGCAGACTCTGATGCCTTTTCAATTGCAGGTGGAGGCGATACCTTGGCTGCGGTAGATAAATTTAATATTGAAGATAAGATATCTTATATTTCTACTGGGGGTGGGGCATTCTTGGAGTTCCTTGAGGGAAAAAAACTTCCAGTTGTTGAGATTCTAGAGAGCAGAATGCAATCATCCGATGATTAGAAGAACTAAAATTTTGGCCACTCTTGGCCCATCAACTGACGAACCAGATACATTAAAAGGTATTTTGGATGCAGGAGTCAATGTTGTGCGTATAAATTTTTCGCATAACAATGAAAAAGAGCATCTTGCACGAATTGCTCAGATAAGGCAATACGAAGAAGAGAATGATGTTTTTATTGGGTTAATGATGGACTTGCAAGGTCCAAAGATTAGAATTGCCTCGTTTAAGTCAGAAAAGATTGAACTTAAAAAAGGTGATCAGTTTACTCTCGATGCTGGCCTAGCTGAGGATGCTGGGGACCAAAAGTCTGTTGGGCTTGCCTATAAGCAGCTTCCAAATGATTTGAGCATGGGAAACACACTTCTTCTTGATGATGGAAAGATAATTCTTCAGGTTGAACAAATATCTGGAAAAAAAATAAAAACTCAGGTTATTCAGGGCGGATTACTCTCAAATAACAAAGGAATTAATTTACGTGGTGGGGGTTTGAGTGCAAGTGCATTAACTGCAAAAGACAAAAAAGATATTATTACAGCGGCTAAAGCAGATGCTGATTATGTGGCAATTTCTTTCCCAGTCAATGCAGATGACGTTAGAGAAACTAAAAGGCTTTTAGCGGAAGCAGGCTCAAATGCAAGCGTTATTGCAAAAATTGAAAGAGCTGAGTCATTAGAGGATGATGTCATTACTGAAATCATTCAAGAATCTGCTGGAATTATGGTGGCACGCGGTGATTTAGGTGTTGAAATTGGAGATCCACAATTACCTGCTCAACAAAAAAGACTCATATTGTTAGCAAGAGCAAACGATAGATTTGTTATTACTGCTACACAAATGCTAGAATCAATGATTGTTAATCCTATCCCAACAAGGGCAGAAGTTTTTGATGTTGCAAATGCAGTACTTGACGGGACAGATGCAGTCATGCTATCTGCAGAGACTGCAGTTGGTGCATATCCTGTTAAGGCAGTAAAGACAATGAGTGATGTATGTCTAGAAGCTGAGAAGAGTCCAAAAGCAAAAGTTTCGCATCATAGGCTTCATGAAGATTTTGAGGGTATTGATGAGACTATAGCCATGAGTTCAATGTATGCAGCTAATCATCTAGGCGCTAAAGTAGTTGCCACACTTACTCAAACTGGAAAAACAGCACTTTGGATGTCAAGAATAAGTTCAAATATTTCAATTTTTGCAATGTCAGATAACTATAAAACTTTAAAAAAAGTGACGATTTACAGAGGAGTCTATCCTTGTTATATAGAAAAAAATAGTGCTGATGATTGGAATGATGTAAATAGTAAGGTAATAGAAAACCTTCTTAGTAAGTCAGTGGTGGTTGATAAAGACATTGTTATTGTAACAAAAGGGATGCATAAAGATAAATCAGGGGGTACAAATCTGATGAAAATTCTGCGTGTCGGTGATGGAAATTATTAATAGAAAATAAAAAAGGTGAACAATATGGTAAATAATCAAGAAGAGTTAAAGCAAACAGCAAATCAACTTGCTGCTAGAGGTAAGGGCTTGCTAGCTGTTGATGAATCTACTCCAACAATTGGAAAGCGACTTGCTGGAATTAATGTAGAAAATAATGAAGAAAACCGTCAGGCATACCGTGGCATGCTTTTTACAACAGAAGGGCTTGGGAAGTATATTAGTGGTGCTATTTTGTTTGAGGAGACACTTTATCAAAAGCACTTAGACGGCGAGACAATGGTTTCGAAAATAAACAAGTTGGGAATTATTCCTGGAATCAAGGTAGATAAAGGTCTTAGTCCTCTGGCTGGAGGACATGAGGTCGAAACTTGGTGTAAAGGTTTGGAAGGACTAGCAGAGAGAACGGCTGAATATTATAAGCAGGGAGCTAGATTTGCTAAATGGCGTGCAGTTCTTCAAATTACTGCTGATGGCTGCCCAACTGATCTTGCAATTAGAGAGAACGCTTGGGGCCTTGCAAGGTATGCCAAGATTTGTCAAGAATCTGGACTTGTACCAATCATTGAGCCTGAAATTCTTATGGATGGTGATCATACGATTGAAACGACTGCAGAGGTTCAGGAAAAAGTTCTTGTTGAGGTTTATAAGGCTTGTTCAGAAAACAAAGTATTTTTAGAAGGAACATTATTAAAGCCTTCTATGACAGTTTCTGGAGCTGATAATAAAAATAAAGCTGGTTCTGAAGAAGTTGCCAAGATGACAGTCAGGACAATGAATCGATGTGTCCCAGCTGCAGTGCCTGGAATCATGTTCCTATCAGGAGGCCTAACTGAGGAAGACGCCTCTGTTTATTTAAATACTATGAATAGCATAGAGCATAAGAGCGCTACTAGTTTGACATTCTCTTATGGAAGAGCACTGCAACAATCGTGTTTACAAGCCTGGAAAGGAGAGAATATTGCAGCCGGTCAGCAAGCTTTATTGGCAAGATGTCAAGCTAATTCAGAAGCCTCAACAGGAGACTACGTTGCAGGCTCTCAGCCTTCATCTCAAGAGACTTTATTTGAGGCGGGTTATAAGTATTAATATTGCTTAGAACTCTAGCGATGACTAAATTTATCAAGTCTTAGCCTTAAGGCGTATAATTGAGGGTCCGATTTATCGGGCCCTTTTTTATTGAGATTTGTATTGAGAATGAAACAAAGTAAATATTATCCAGTCATTGTTGTTGGAGGCGGTCATGCTGGAACTGAGGCTGCACTTGCTTCAGCGAGAATGGGCGTAGATACGTTGTTGATCACTCACAATATAGAGACTATTGGTCAGATGAGTTGTAATCCCGCTATTGGTGGAATAGGCAAAGGACATCTTGTAAAAGAGATTGATGCCATGGGCGGTTCAATGGCGCATGCAATCGATTTATCAGGTATTCAGTTTAGAACTCTAAATGCATCAAAAGGACCAGCAGTTAGGGCCACTAGAGCTCAAGCAGACAGACTACTTTATAAAGCCTGCATCAGGGAGATAGTTGAAAATCAAGAAAATTTAACAATATTTCAGCAACCAGTCGATGATTTAATTCTTGAAAATAATCGAGTGAAAGGTGTAATCACTCAAATGGGACTTGAGTTTTTTGCAGATAAAGTGATTCTTACCTCAGGTACATTTTTAGGCGGAATAATTCATATTGGTCAACAAAACTATCAAGGCGGCAGGGCAGGAGATGCCCCAGCTAATATCTTATCTAAGAGATTAAGATCCTATGATTTGGGAGTTGGGAGGCTTAAAACAGGAACCCCACCAAGACTCGATGGAAGAACCATTAATTTTAATGTTCTTCAAAAACAAGAGGGCGATAATCCATTACCTAGTTTTTCTTTTTTAGGCAAAGTAACCGATCATCCCGAACAGATACCTTGTTTTATTACCCATACAAACTCAAAAACCCACGAATTCATTAGTAATGGGTTGAAAGACTCACCCCTTTTTAGTGGCAAAATTGAAGGTGTTGGTCCAAGATATTGCCCATCAATAGAGGATAAAGTTGTTAGGTTTGCTGAACGGGATTCTCATCAAATATTTGTTGAGCCTGAGGGTTTAACTACTCACGAAGTTTATCCAAATGGCATCTCGACTTCATTGCCCTACGAGGTTCAAGAAGAGTTTGTGAACTCAATTAAGGGTTTTGAAAATGCCAAGATAATCCGCCCTGGATACGCAATTGAATACGATTTTTTTGATCCAAGGGGTTTAAAACAGACATTAGAAGTCAAGAAAATATCTGGTTTATTCTTTGCAGGACAAATTAATGGAACAACGGGATATGAAGAGGCCGCAGCCCAAGGATTGCTTGCAGGAATAAACGCTGCTCTCCAGGTTCAAGAAAAGAATGCATGGATTCCTAAGAGAGATGAGTCCTATATTGGAGTCATGGTTGATGACTTAACGACCAAAGGAGCAACAGAGCCATATAGAATGTTTACCTCAAGGGCAGAATACAGACTATTGCTTAGAGAAGACAATGCAGATGAGAGATTAACGCCCCAGGCTAGAGATTTAGGGCTTATCGATGACCTTCGCTGGCAGGCTTTTAATGGGAAGTATGAGCAAGTAGCCAATGAAAAGAAACGGTTAAAGTCTTTTTGGATTCAATCTGATGACAGTCAAGCAGAAGAGGTTCTGGGAATAAAATTAAATCATGAATATAGTCTTGAAGCTTTGCTTAAAAGACCAAATATCAACTACAAATTGCTAAGCAAGATTGAAAAGGCTAAGCCATTTTTAGAGGATAAATTGATTATTGAGCAAGTGGAGAACCAAATTAAGTACGAGGGCTATATTAAAAGACAGTTAGACGAAATTGAAAAATATCGTAAAAATGAAAATACAAAGCTCTCTTCAAATATTGACTATAACGAAATTAAAGCACTATCAAATGAAGTGAGACAAAAGCTGAATCAGTTTAAGCCCGAAACAATAGGCCAGGCAAGCAGAATTCAAGGCGTAACTCCTGCATCAATTTCGATATTACTTGTATTTCTAAAAACTTATAAAACGCATTCGTGAGTGAACTAGAAAGGTTGCTTTGTGAGGGTGCAGAGCTTATGGATATATCTCTTTCAGATTATCAAGTTGATCAACTCCTAGCCTATCATAAGCTTATTGAAAAATGGAATCAGGTTTATAATCTTAGTGCAATACGCGACCCCATTGAATCAATTAAAAAGCATTTTTTAGATAGTCTCTCAATAGTAAATTTTATTCAGCCTGGACTGCTACTAGATGTTGGCTCTGGTGCTGGGTTACCTGGAATTGTTATCGCAATTATGAAACCAAAAACTAAAGTATTTACAATCGATAGTGTTGGAAAAAAATGCCGCTTTATGCAGACAGTAAAAACAGAGTTATCATTGGAAAACTTAACCGTAGTCAATAACAGAGTTGAAAATTTTAACTATGAAGAGCCATTTCAGCAAATAGTATCAAGGGCTTTTTCTTCTGGGGTTGATACAATTGAAAAAACTCGGCACTTGATTTCCAGTAATGGACGTTATTTGCTTATGAAGGGTGATAATATTGAACAAGAAAATCTTAAGAATTTCAGCTCTATAATTCATTCCTTAAAGGTTCCATTTGTCTCAGATAAGAGATCACTTTTAGAAATTAATATATAATTTTGATATGCAAATAGTTGATTCTCATTGCCATATTGATCGTGTAGACCTTAACGCATTTGGCGGAAGTATTGAGTCAATGCTGAAGCATGCTGGCGACCTTTCAGTGACTAAGTTTCTTTGTGTTTGTATTGATTTAGAGCATTTTGATGAAGTTCATAACCTATCAAAATCTTACCCAAACATCTACTGTTCCGTTGGTGTTCATCCAACAGAGGTAGATGGCAAAGACCCATCTGTAGAAGAACTCCTAGGGTTTGCTAATAGTGACACTGTCATTGCTATTGGTGAGACAGGTTTAGATTATTTTCATGTGAGAAAGAATGAGGCTGATTGGCAGAGAGACAGATTTAGAAGACATATTGCCGCATCTAATAAGTCAGGCAAGCCAATGATTATTCATATGAGAGATTCAAAAGATGACACAATAGATATTCTATCTAGTGAGAAAGCACAAAAAGGGGTAATGCATTGCTTCGCTGAGGACTTGGAGACAGCTAAAGCGGCTCTAGACTTAGGGTTCTATATTTCTTTTTCTGGCATTCTGACCTTTAAAAGTGCTCAAGACTTAAGGGAAGTGGCAAAACAAATTCCCGATGATCGAATTTTGATAGAAACAGATTCTCCCTACCTAACACCCGTCCCATACAGGGGCAAGCCAAATAGTCCAGCTTATACATATTATGTCGCTGAAAAGCTTGCTGAGATTCGTAATACAACTATTGGCGAGATTGCAAAATTAACAACTCAAAATTTCAATCAGTTGTTCTTCTCTTGAGTTTATGACTATCCATGATGCTCCTAGATTTGTAACTGTTGATGACTTTTCTGTGGGTCAAAGACTTGATAATTATTTAATTAAGCAACTCAAGGGTGTTCCCAGATCCAGAATTTATCGTATCATTCGAAAGGGCGAGGTTAGAGTAAATAAAGGCAGAAAGAAAGCTGATTATAAGCTTAAAGCTGAGGATTTAATTCGAATACCACCCATACGAACTTCAACTGAAAAAGAGATTAAGCCTTCACAAGGCTTGTTAAAGACACTTGAGAATTCGGTGCTTTATGAGGACAAGGGATTGCTAATAATTAATAAAATCCATGGCATGGCAGTTCATGGTGGAAGTGGGATTAGTGTTGGAATTATTGAGGCACTTAAATCACAATACAAGGAACCCATAGAGCTGGTTCACCGGCTCGATCGTTCGACTTCTGGATGCTTGCTTCTTGCAAAAAAAAGATCAGTACTGAAGTCATTGCATGAGCAGTTAGTTAGTCATCAGTTAGAAAAACGATATACAGCACTAGTCAAAGATACATGGAGCAAGAAAAGGCATACTATTGATGCGCCCATTTATCAAAACTCCAGATACAGTGTTATCGATTCAAAAGGAAAGGATTCCCTAAGTCACTTTCATCCCATAAAAAACTTTGAATTAGGTGAGTTCAATGCATCACTCGTTGAGGTATCGATAGAAACGGGCAGAACCCATCAAATTCGCGTTCATGCAAAGTTTGCTGGCCATCCAGTTGCACAAGATGATAAGTATGGCGATGCAGCTTTTGATCAATTTATGAAAAAGAAAGGTCTAAATCGTCTATTTTTGCATGCGAAGACACTAACTTTTACAAACCCCTTAACAAATGAAATTCAAAAAGTAAGTGCGCCTTTGCCAGCTGATTTAGAGACATTTCTTAAAAAACTATGAATGCATACATACGACTGATGAGACTAGATAAGCCTATTGGCTCATTATTGCTCTTATGGCCAACCTATTGGGCGCTATTCCTGAGTGCAGATGGATGGCCAGACTTGGATTTGTTGATTATTTTTACACTAGGAGTTGTGGTGATGAGAAGTGCGGGTTGCGTAATTAATGATTATGCTGATCGAGATATTGACAAACATGTCAAAAGAACACGAAACAGACCAATTACATCAGGTGAGATTTCATCAAGATCTGCATTAACATTATTTATCGTACTTCTACTACTAGCGCTTATTTTAGTTTTACAAACCAACCTATTAACAATACAGCTCTCATTAATTGCGGTTAGTTTAGCCGCAATTTATCCGTTTACTAAAAGATGGACTAGCCTGCCACAACTAGTTTTAGGAGTAGCATTTGGAATGAGCGTTCCTATGGCATTTGCCGCACAAACCGGAACCATAGCAATAGAGGCAGGGCTTATTTTCATTGGATCCGTAGTCTGGACTCTGATTTACGATACACTTTATGCAATGGCTGATCGAGAAGAAGACTTAAAAATCGGTGTAAAGTCGACAGCAATTCTTTTTAAAAAGTATGACCAGATTATCATTACATTCTTACAATTGCTACTTATTTTGATATTTTTTGGAATAGGAAATACCTTCAATTTGGGTCAAATTTACTATTTTTCATTAATTATTATTGGTTGCATCATGATTTATCATCAATTTTTGATGAAAAAACGCCAAAATGACCAGTATTTCAAGGCTTTTATTCATAACAATTACATTGGTATGACTGCATTTGCAGGGATTTTCTTATCTGTGACAATTTGAAAGCATTTTTTGTTGTTTTTTTGCAACTTTATAGCTATTTATAGTCATTTTTGCTTAATTTTTAGCTTTTTTTCATCAATAAAACTTGACACTCAGTTTTTGTTACTATAAAAAGTGCATCAATCGGCAAAGATGCCGGTTATCTTTATAATTAATGGAGAGAAAATATGTTAAGTAATGTAACTGGTTGGATAAAAAAATTAACAGAAGCAGGCGTAGGTCTTGTAGGACTTGCAATTGTTGTTCAAGTAATCTTTGGTTCAAGCGTAGCATTCCTTCCTGGTGATGTTATTGCTAATCTAATGAGTATTATTGGATCACTTGGAGCTGCTGGCTTAGTTGGTTTGGTCACAGCTGGATTGTTGTACCAAATCCTCAAGTAAACATTCCATATTAGCTCAATGAAAACCCGCCGCAAGGCGGGTTTTTTTTGCATATTCGATTATTTCTAATATTGTCTTAAGTCCTATTAATGCAACAGATTGAGCGTTTTTTCCCATAAATGCAACTTAGAAAACTTGACATAATTATATTGATACTATAAAAAGTTCATCAATCGGTAGTGATGCTGGTTATCTTTCAATAAATGGAGAGAAGATATGTTAGACAAAGTAATTGGTTGGGCAAAAAAATTAACAGAGGCAGGTGTTGCTGTAATCGCACTTGCTGTTGTTGTTCAAATAATCTTTGGCGGTGATGCTGCATTCCTTCCTGGCGATGTAACTGGCAGCCTGATTAGTATTATTAGTGAACTTGGCTCTGCCAACTTGGTAGGACTAGTTGCTGCGGGGTTAATATACAAAATCTTTACTAGGTAACATAGCATATTAGCTCATTAAAAAACCCGCATTTAAGCGGGTTTTTTATTATCGAAAGGATTAGAAGTTAAATTCCTCTAAGAAGTTCGTTAATTCCAACTTTTGATCTGGTCTTGGCATCGACCTGTTTAACGATCACAGCGCAATAAAGCGAATAACTGCCATCTGAGGATGGAAGGTTTCCAGAAACAACAACAGATCCAGCTGGTATTCGACCATAACTTACTTCACCAGTCATCCTATTAAAAATTTTCGTCGATTGGCCAATATAAACACCCATTGATATAACTGCCCCTTCTTCAACAATCACACCCTCAACAACTTCAGACCTTGCACCGATGAAGCAATCATCCTCAATTATTGTTGGGCTGGCTTGAAGAGGCTCTAAAACTCCACCAATACCAACACCACCTGACAAGTGAACATTTTTACCTATTTGAGCGCATGATCCAACTGTTGCCCATGTGTCGACCATTGTCCCTGAGTCAACGTAAGCACCTATATTCACATAAGAAGGCATCAAAACAGTATTGGGAGCAATATATGAGCCTCGTCTCGCGGTTGCTGGTGGAACTACCCTAACGCCTGAAGCTTGAAATTCCTTTTCAGTTGTATCGGCATACTTAGAAGGCACTTTATCAAAGTACTGTGTAAAACCAGAGGGCATAGGAGAATTATCTGCGAGCCTAAATGAAAGAAGGACAGCCTTCTTTAACCACTCATTAACCTGCCAATCTCCAACCCCTTTTTGTTCTGCAACTCTGGCCTTTCCTGAGTCCAATAAATGTATTGCTTCGTTGACAGCATCTTTAACCTCTGCACTAGCACTATAAGGAGTTAAATGGTTTCTGTCCTCGAAAGCTGATTCAATAATATCTTTCATATTTATTATTTAAAAAAAGGGGCAATTATATCATTTACATTAGTTTTGAGACTATCTAATGTTCATGATGATGGTTGTGATGATGTTCATAAGTGGCCATTAACTCATGGATTTGATCTGCAAAAAGGTCATTAAATTTTTCATCTTTTAATATTGATTCTGGAAGGCCCTCACAGCAGATATGATGATATAAACATAATACTTGAGTTGACTCCTTCATGACTCGATGTAGGTCATGAGATACCATTAAAACCGCACAATTTTGCTCTTTATGAATATCCTGTATCAGTTTATAAAGTTGCATTTGACCGTCAACATCTAGATTTTGGGCAGGCTCATCTAGTATCAATACATTCGGTTTATTGAGAAGAGCTCTAGAGAGCAAAACTTTCTGTAATTCACCACCAGAGAGATTCTTTAGCGGTAATTGAAGCAATTCATTGATACCAGTCAAATCAAAAGTCTGCTGCATAAAAGCTGAATCCAATTTCTGATTCAAAGTTAGAAAGTCTTTTACAGATATAGGAATATATGGATTAGCTGTAAAAGTTTGAGGTGTATAACCAAGCCTGATATCGCCTGTATAAGTGACATATCCCGAGTCCTGTTTAATAACACCCAATAAAATTTTGATTAAAGAGCTTTTTCCTGCTCCATTTGGGCCAATGAGTGTTACAAATTCACCTTGATGAAGTTTAAAACTGACATCATCAAGAACATTCTTACCATTGTGGCTGAGCGTTATATTATCGAGAGTTATGAGAGCATCTGACATCCATACATTTTATCTAACATTTCTTACTTTCAAGCCTAAAATAAAGTGTTAGAAGCATTAAATTCAAAAACCAGTTTCTAAGAATTGAATCATAGTTTAGATGTAAAATTTAATTATGAATCAACCTCTCATTTTAGTTGACGGAACAGCATTTTTATTCCGCTCTTACTTTTCAACCATCTCTCAAAATCTTACCAATGAAAGTGGTTTTCCGACAGGCGCCATGTTTGGAGTTGTGAATGCCGTCAAGCACTTGCAAAGAAAATATCAGGGTGCAAAACTAATAATGATTTTCGATGCAAAGGGTACAAACTTTCGTCATGAAATTTTTCCTGAATACAAGGCAAACAGAAGCCCTGCTCACGATGATCTAATTGTTCAAATTGAACCCTTATATAAAATTATTCGTGCTATGGGGTTTCACTTCTTATGTGAAGATGATGTTGAGGCAGATGATGTAATTGCCACCTTATCAAAATTTGCAAATGATCAAGGTATTGAAACTATCATTGCCAGTGGCGACAAAGATCTCTTTCAGCTTGTGGGAGAAAATGTCAAACAATTAGATATGAAGGGAAAGCTTTTTTCAGAGGAAGATGTTAAAGATAAAATGGGGGTAATGCCCAATCAAATTCTAGATCTACTTGCTTTGACTGGGGACACTTCTGACAATATCCCGGGTGTGCCAAGTGTTGGCCCAAAGACTGCGGCAAAGTGGCTTGAGCTTTATCAGGACATTGATGGTGTTAAAGCTAACGCAGATATGATTGGTGGCAAGGTTGGAGAAAAACTAAGAGAATCTTTTGAGTTATTGGATCTTTCATATCAACTGGTGAAACTTAAATTTGATGTGAAGCTCCCCTTTAATATTCTTGAGGATGAGCCTGGAGAAAATACCCAGGAACTTATAAATCTCTATACAGAGTATGGTTTCTCCATGTGGCTAAAGCAACTGGATAATCCAACCCCCTCTATAGCTAAAGAGTCAGATGAGACTGATAAACAGATTCAGAAGGTTGAAGCCATTGATTCAATATTCTCTATGGATGACTATACAAAAGAACTTATTCTGAGTGAAGATGATTTTGAACGCTTACTGTCAAAACTTCTATCAAGTGAATCTTTTGTTTTTGATCTTGAGACTAACAGTCTTGATTATATGGAGGCTCAAATAGTTGGTTTCGTATTTTTATTGGAAAACAATAGCTACTATTTGCCAGTTGCTCATGATTATTTGGATGCACCAGCTCAAATGTCGAGATCCAAGGTTTTATCATCTTTAAAACCAATCTTAGAAAGTTCAAAAATTGGCAAAATTGGGCAAAATTTAAAATATGATGCACATGTTTTAGCAAACATCGATATCAATTTAAATGGAATCAAAGACGACACAATGCTTAAATCCTATTGTTTAGATTCGGTAGCGAGTCGACATAATATGGATGACCTAGCTCTTCATTATCTAGGTTATAAGACTATCCAGTATTCAGATGTTGCTGGAAGTGGAAAAAAACAACTGACATTCAATCAAGTTAATATTGAAGAAGCTATGCCTTATGCATGCGAAGATGTCATTGTCACTAACGAGCTTAATAATTTATTTGAATCTAAATTACAGGAATTCCCTAAATTGATAGCGTTGTATAGGAGTATCGAGCTCCCTTTAATAAAAGTTATGTTGAAGCTTGAGAGGAATGGTGCTATGTTGGATGAGACGTCTCTTTTTAATCAACAAAATAAGATTAAAGAAGAGATGATTAAAATTCAAACTGAGGCCTATGAGATTGCAGGAGATGAATTCAATTTAGAGTCACCAAAACAAATCCAACAAATTTTATTTAGTGAAGAGGGTTTTGGACTTGAACCTAAAAAGAAGACAGCAAAAGGGCAACCATCAACTAATGAAGAGGCATTAAAGTTATTAGATCATCCATTGGTTGACCTCATCATGTCTTATAGAACCTTAACAAAGTTAAATTCAACTTATTTAGAAGCACTTCCTAGGCAAATCAATAGAAGAACTGGGCGTCTTCATACGTCATACCATCAAGCAGTTACAGCAACTGGAAGGTTATCCTCCTCAAAGCCTAATTTTCAAAATATACCAATTAGAACTGAGCAGGGTGCACAAATTAGATCTGCATTTATCGCTGAAAAAGGGAATGTAATTCTTGCTGCAGACTATTCTCAAATTGAATTAAGAATTATGGCGCACATTTCAGGAGACCAGAACTTAATCGAGGCATTCAATAATAATCAAGACGTCCACAGCTCAACTGCCTCACAAGTTTTTGGCACTGAAATTTCGATGGTTACCAAGGATCAGCGCAGAAAAGCTAAGGCTATTAATTTTGGCTTAATCTATGGCATGAGTGCTTTTGGCTTGGCTAAACAAATTGATGTATCTAGGACTGAAGCCAAGCAATATATTGACGGTTATTTTGAAAACTATCCTGGGGTTTTGAGGTTTATGGAGGAGACAAAAGACAAGGCAAAATCTCAAGGCTATGTAGAAACAGTCCTTGGCAGGAGGCTTTATCTACCTCAAATAAATTCTAAAAATAAAATGCTTCAACAGCATGCACTAAGGACTGCAATAAATGCGCCTATGCAAGGATCTTCAGCCGATATTATAAAGAAAGCCATGCTTGATATACATGCTTGGATTGACAAAGAGAATCATCCAATCAAGATGTTCATGCAGGTCCATGATGAGCTTGTCTTTGAACTTGATGCAAAAATGGCGGAGGTGCAAGCAATAGAGATAAAAGCCTTAATGTCGAATGCTCTCAAGTTGAGCATACCGCTCGATGTCGATGTAGGTGTTGGATCGAACTGGCAAGAGGCTCATTAATTCGAATGTTGGTGAATTCATCCAGGTGTCAAAAGTATAATTTGGTGATGGGTTTGCATTCATATAAATTAAAATAACTTCCTGAATTGTATAAGAAATCACTAGCTGGGCTATATGAAAGATCAATTACAAGAATTACTTACTAAGTGTGTTCAGGATTTAATTTCTAAGGGCATTCTTAATGAGATGCCATCAAAAATTAGAATCGATCATACTAAGGATAATAGTCACGGTGATTATGCTACCAATATAGCATTGATGCTTTCTAAACAGGCAAAAATGAGCCCTGTTGAATTAGCAAAAATTATTATTGATCAATTCGAACAAAAAAACTTTATAAAGAAAATTGAAATTGCAGGCCCTGGCTTTATTAATTTTTTCATTTCACAGGAATCAAGCTCCTCAATTGTAAATGAGATTCTTGCCCAGGCTGCTTCGTATGGCTGTTCAGACATTGGACAAGGAAAAAAAGTGCTCTTGGAATATGTTTCTGCTAATCCTACCGGTCCACTACATGTAGGTCATGGCAGGGGTGCTGCCTATGGCGCAACTGTGTCAAACTTACTAAGAAACGCTGGATTCATTGTTGATAATGAGTACTATGTGAATGATGCTGGCAGGCAAATGGATATCCTAACTGTGAGCATTTATTTGCGATATTTAACCATTTGTGGTGAGGATTTAAGGTTTCCTGATAATGGTTATCAAGGCCAGTATATTAATGATATTGCTCAAGGAATTTATGAGACTAGTGGGCAGAAATTTCATCTTAAGTCAGATTTGGTTTTTGAAAATGTATGTCGTGATGGTACTGAGGGTGGAGATAAAGAGGTTCATATCGATCAGTTAATTGAGAAGGCTAAATCGATTCTAGGAGATGGTTTTAAGGCTGTTTTTGAAGTTGGAATTGAAAGTATTCTGAGCGGGATAAAAAATGATTTAGCTGAATTTGGAGTGGTCTTTGAAAAATGGTTCTCAGAACAGTCACTGATTGATAGTGGTCTTTCAGAGTCGTGTATTTCTAAGCTGAAGGACAGTAAGAACCTATACGAGAAGGATGGAGCGTTATGGTTTAAAACAACAAACTATGGTGATGAGAAAGATCGAGTTGTTGTGCGTGACAATGGAAATCACACCTACTTTGCTTCTGATATTGCCTATCACCTCGAAAAGCTGGATAGGGGTTATGACAAAATTATCAATGTCTGGGGTGCTGATCACCATGGATATATTCCGAGAGTTAAGGCTTCAATTGAGGCACTAGGCCACAACTCAGATAAACTAGAGATTTTGTTAGTTCAGTTCGCAAATCTTTATCGCGGTGGCAGCAAGGTTCAAATGTCAACCAGAAGCGGCTCTTTTGTTACATTGGAAGACCTTAGGGCTGAGGTAGGAAATGATGCGGCACGTTTTTTTTACATCCTTAGAAAATCAGAGCAACATATGGACTTTGATTTAGATTTGGCGAAATCTAAAACAAACGAAAATCCGGTTTACTATATTCAATACGCCCATGCTCGAATTTGCTCAGTTTTTAAGCAGGCAGACGAAAAAGAGCTTGAGTTGGATGTGAGTCAGGCAAATTTGTCTCTACTAACAGAGGAGATTGAAAAGGATATCTTAAGAGAACTGAGTCGATTTAGGAGTGTTTTGGAATCATCTGCAATTCAATATGAGCCTCATCAGCTAGCTTACTACCTAAGGGATCTCTCTAATCATTTTCATAGCTACTATAACGCCTGTAAGTTTATCGTTGATGATAAAAACCTAACACAGTCGAGATTAGCTCTAATCAATGCTACCCAGCAAATACTTAAAAATGGACTGTCAATTCTAGGGGTAGGTGCTCCAGAGTCGATGTGAATGATCAAAAACAAAGAGATGATGCATTAAATTTACGTGACTCCTTCATAGTTCAAGCCCCTGCAGGTTCTGGAAAAACCGAACTCATCTCGCAAAGGTATTTGAAATTACTAGGCTCTGCTGACGAGCCAGAAAATATATTAGTAATGACGTTCACGAATAGAGCAGTAGATGAGCTAAAGCATCGAGTTATAAGTTCACTAAATCAAGCTACAAAAAAGCCTCCCAATGAGAAATTCAAAAGGAGAACTTTTGATCTCGCTACTAGCGTTTTAGATCAATCTGATAAGAGAGGGTGGGACCTTATCAACCACCCTTCTCGGCTAAAAATAATTACTATCGACTCATTATCTAATCTAATAGTATCCAGATTTCCATCTCTTGAACAATTAATCCCGCCAAGAACCATGGTTGATTCTTTTGAGTACGACAAGATATACCGTCAGGCAGCAGAAGAAACCCTGCTTCTGATAGAGGATGATGAGTATCAAAAAATTATTTCATCAGTCTTGCTTTATCTTGACAATGATGTTGATAGGTTCTATCGACTTGTAGAGCAAATGTTAAAAAAGAGAGAGCAGTGGCTCCCGAAAATATATGCCGAGGGTGCTTTAGATATCAATCATATCGAAGATTTTTCTTGTGAATTGATTACTGAGCACCTCAAATTACTCAGAGCTAAAGCAGAAAAAATACTTAGCCCTAATTTTTTTTCTCTTCTTAGTGTTAATGTAAGAGAGGAAGTATCAAAAATTAACAACCTTCCAGGTATCGAAGTCAGTGATTTAGAAGAGTGGAAAATTATTTCTGAACTCTTAGTAACTAAAAATAATAGCAACTGGAGAAAGAAAGTCGATGTGAAAATGGGATTTCCTCCAGAATTAAAAGAAGAAAAAAATAGGTTCAAAGAAATCCTTGACGGACTTAATGTAAATATTGATTTTAAAGACCTGCTCATCAATTTAGAATTTTTACCCAGCGGCAAGCTTCCAGATTCTACTAAAAAATCTATTTCAGATATCGTTCAAGTTTTAAAGTTAAGTGTTGCAAAGCTAAATTTGATTTTTGATCAAGAAAAATTACAAGACTTCTCTGAAGTCAATATTCAGGCATTAAATGCTCTAGATAGTCGAGATGAGATTAGTGATATTGCTTTACTATTGGATTACCAAATTAAGCATATTCTGATTGATGAATTTCAAGATACTTCATACTCTCAATTCAACTTAATAGAGAGGCTCATAGAGGGTTGGCAGCAAGGCGATGGAAAAACTATGTTTCTGGTTGGTGACCCAATGCAGTCAATCTATAAATTTAGAGAATCTCAGGTTGGAATATTTCTTAATGTTTCTCAAAATGGAATCGGGAGTCTTAAGCTCAAACCCCTAAAACTAGAGGCAAACTTTAGATCTAGTAAGAGCATAGTGGAGACGAATAATGAAATTTTCTCAAGAATTTTTCCTCAGAAAGATGACTTGGTTAAAGGTGCAATTCAATATTTTAGTTCATTTTCATTTTCAGAAACTGAGACATATGAAGCAGTTTCGTTCTATCCACTTGCACCCAATAATGATCTTGAGGAAGCGGAGCAAATATACAAAATAATTAATCAATCGCTCTCAAAAGACTCTGAGGCGGAGATAGCTGTTCTCGTTAGGTCGAGATCTCACCTTGCAGAAATCTCTCAAGTTCTGCAAAAAAATAATATTCAATTTGAGTCTTTGAAAACTGAAGCCTTAAGGTCTAAACTCTTCACAAGAGATTTGCTAAGTTTGTCAAGAGCACTTCTGAGCTTGGCTGATAAGCTTGCATGGTTGTCTCTTCTTAGATCGCCCTGGTGCGGCTTAAATCTGAGTGATTTGTTAATTTTAAGTCAGACCAATGATCAAACTATTTTTGCTCAGTTAATGAATTTAGATTCCGAAGATAGAATCAGTTCTGATGGTCTTAAGAGATGCCAATATATTTTTGATGCAACAAGAGATGCTGTTTTTGCTGAAGGACGATTTTCTTTTGTTGAGCGCTTTTCTTTTGTACTAAGTCAGCTATTCGATGACAATGAGCTGACAAACATTGAGAGAACAATTAAATCACAGTTTCTTGAAGTGTTGAACCATTGTGAGATCAATGAAAACCTCAATGCCCATGCGATTGAGTCTATGCTCCAAGAACTCTATGCACCTTCTCAAGTCTCAAATGTGAAGTTGATGACTATCCATCAGTCAAAGGGGCTTGAATTTGATACAGTGATTATTCCTGGACTGGGTAAAAAAGGAAGGAGCGATAATCTTCCTCTAATGCAAGTGCAAGAATTCCCAAATAACAAGGTTTTATTGTCTCCAATAAAGCCCTCATACGAAAGTAGTGAGAATGAAACTTACCTTTATTTGAAATATTTGCAAAAGCAGCAATCTCATTTTGAGTTAATGAGGCTTCTATATGTTGCTATGAGTCGAGCTAAAAATAAAGTTCATTTATTGGGCAGCGTATCAAAAAATGGAAAGACAGCGGCTGGATCATTTCTATCTTTATTGAACAAGTATTATGAGAAAGATTTGGATATAGATATAGATGAGGGTGACAAAAATAACAAAGAAATCAGCGCGCCAAAACTCCTAAGAGTTAAAAATCTTGAGCCTGTATCAAATAAAAAAATAGGCGAAATTATCGAGAAAAAAAATTTTCCAAAATCTTTTGATTTAATTTACCAAGGTTCAATTGGCACAATCGTTCATCATTATTTGGAGCATCAAGACTTCAATCCCTCTTTGTTGTCAGTTGAATCAAGGCTGAGAGAAATGGGGATTCCATCAAAATTGCTAATGACATTCTCAAGTTCAATTATGGAGATGCTCTCAAAAACAAGGAAAGACAAGCATTTTGATTGGATATTTAAATATAGAGATTCAACTGAAGTGGAGTCAGAGTATAGAAATTCAAGCCAATCAGTTGTCATTGATCGATTGTTTATTGATGACGGAACTCTATGGATTATCGATTTCAAAACTGCCTCACTTAGTAAGGGTGAGACTCTAGGTGAATTTATTAATCGACAAAAACTCTCGCATCAATCTCAGATAATAAAATACAAAGAAGTTTTAAATGAATTCTACGATCTCCCTTCTAAAGCAGCGATCTATTGTCCTGCAGAAAGTCAACTCATATTTCTCTAACAAATAGTTAAAGAAAATAACTGGACAAAGGATCAAATTCCTCCTATGATGACAGCCAATTCTGTAAACATTTATCTCTATGTCGAAGCGAAATAATAATGTGGGTTGGACTGACTATACTCAGAAGTATGGTGATCGAAAAATAAAAACTATTAACCCAGATGTTCAAAGCGGCTCCTCTGTTTTGTTTGAAAACTTTGAAGATATGCAGTTAGCTATGGAGGGTAACTACCCTGGTGTAGATTATGGCACGCATGGACTGTCAACACAGAAAGCCTTTGAAGAAGCGATCTGTAGAATGGAAAATGGCCATAGAGCGTATGCATTTCCATCAGGAATTAATGCTATAACAAACACTCTTATGGCATTTACTCAAAGTGGTGATGAGGTCTTACTCTGTGATAATGCCTATGGGCCCACTAAAAGATTTTGTCACAATATTCTTGCTAAATATAATATTAAGACAACCCATATTGAGTCAAATATTGGTAAAGAGATAAGCGCTTACTTTAATGACAATACAAAACTTATTTTTTTAGAGTCGCCAGGCTCAAATACCTTTGAGATTCAAGATATAGTTGAAGTAGTTAAGGCTGCTAAAAAGGCTGGAATAATGATCATTATTGACAGCACATGGGCGACACCGCTCTATCTGAAGTCACTAGACCTTGGGGCTGATGTCGCCATTCAATCGGTTACAAAGTATATCTGTGGCCACTCAGATGTTTTGATGGGATGTGCAACTGTCAATGAAAAGTATGCTGATGAATTTGCAAGCTATTTTCAAACAGTTGAAAATTATACTAATCCGCAAGATTGCTATTCAGCTCTCAGAGGTTTAAGGTCGCTCAAAGTTCGATTGAAGGAGCACGAACGGTCAGCATTTGAGGTTGCGTACTGGCTTGAAAAACAGGATATTGTAGATTGTGTTATTCATCCCGGGCTGGAGTCGCATCCTCAACACTCGTTATGGAAGAGAGATTTTCTAGGAGCATCTGGCTTGTTCTCATTTACGTTCAAAAAGTCATATTCAGCTGATCAAATTACCAAATTTGTTAACTCCCTTGAGATGTTTGGGCTCGCGTTTAGTTGGGGCGGTTATAAAAGTCTTTTGACTGCAAGACCTTACAAGCGTGATGGTCAATGGCTTTATGATGGTAAGCACGTAATCCGACTTAGCATTGGGCTTGAGGAAACACAAGAATTGATCGAAGATTTACAGCAAGCCTTTAAGAACCTATAGTTATTTCTGGGCTAGCTCCCTTTTATCGTTTACAACAGTAATGCGCTGCATATGCCTAAACTCGGGTAAATAGTCACATACAGCATAGTGCTGAGTAATCCGATTATCCCAAATGGCAACTGAGTTATTCTCCCAATGAAATCGTACTTGAAATTCAGGTTTGTTCATGTGTTGATACAAGAATTGAAGTATGTGATCGCTTGGACCCTGATTTTCATTGACAATATTTCGGGTAAATGACTGATTGACATTAATATATTTGAGGCCCGATACTGGATGGGTTTCAATAACCTTATGGACCGCTGACCCAACCTTTTTAAGGGCATCGTTCACAGATGCAACACCCCCTTCTCTAAGGTAGTCGTTTCTAAATGTTCCCATATCATGGATAGCCTCAAGATGTTCTAGGTATTGCTTCCAGCCCTCAGGCAATTGATTATAGGCAGCACTCATGCTTGCCCAAAGAGTGTCCCCTCCAAATTTAGGAACCTCAACTCCATGAAGGATACTTGCAAAAGGTGGATTAGATTTAAATGTTAAGTCTTTGTGCCAGTCTGCCGTGTCAGGTTTATTGTTGGCATCATTTCTGAGCAGAACAATACTTTGGTAACCCTCAACATGAGGGTAGACTGGGTGTCCAGGGTCTATTTCTCCCAAGCCTTCAGCGAGATGCATATGAGATTCAGGCGAAAGCTCTTGATCTCGAAAAAAAATCACCTGATGCTTAATCAGTGAATCATAGATTTGATCCAGATTTTCAGAATCTAAATGATTAAGTGATACTCCCGAGATTACTGCGCCAATCGAGGGTGTTAATGGCTCCGCTTTAAACATCTATAGCTCCGTTTTTTTGAATTTTATACCAAAAAACTGACTAGTTAGTTTTTTTTAAAAACCACCATACTAACACAACAAGTTGTAACAATAGTAATGGAAGAACTGACAAAAGAACAACTTCCCAGCTAAAATTGAAGACGAACCACCCAGCTGAGAGTGCTGCAAAAGCCTGAAAACCAAACACTAAGAAGTCATTAATCGACTGAACTTTGAATTTTTCATTTTCATTGTAGGCTTGGGGAAGAAGGTTTGTTCCACCAATAAAAAGAAAGTTCCAACCAAGTCCAAGTAAAACAAGAGACCACCAATAATTTGTCAGCGCATGACTCATAAAGGCTATCAAAACTGAGACGAATAGAAACAAAACACCAATCAGCATCATTCTAGTCAGACCAATATACTTGACAACATAGGCCGTAAATAGTGAGGGAAGAAACATCGCTATAACGTGACTTTGAAGAACAAGTTTAGTGTGATGCAGCGAATGCCCATCCATAACATGCATACTTACGGGAGTAGCAGTCATAATAAAACTCATGACAACATATCCCGTTGTTGCAGCAGAGACAGCAACAATAAAAGAGCCCTGCGTAATGATGTCTTTTAGGGGTCGCTTTGATTTTTCTTTGTGCTCCTTGAATTTTGCAGCTGGCTCAAAAAAAGTCATGAATAGAAACGCTATGATGAAAAGAAACGCTAATAATAAGAATGATCCTACAAAATCAGTATTTAAGAGGCTTTTTCCAATAGTAGCAATTTCAGTTCCAAGAAATGCAGAAATTAATCCGCCCAAAAGAACCACAGCGGTTGCCGAGGCCCTTTGTTCCAGATTGACGCTCTCGATTGCTGCAAAACGAAACTGCATCATTGTTGCAACGCTAGCGCCAAGACAAAAACTTGCAAAACTAAACAGAAAGAATATTTCTTTTGTAATCGAAAAAATGCACAGGCCAATCAGTAGGATAGAATAAATGCATGCACTTAAAAAAACTTTTTTCCGACCAAATATTGACATCAGTCGAATCACAGGGATCACGCTTAGAGCGGTTCCAACAACGATAGTTGCAACTGGCAGTGTCGATAAACTTTTCGTTGGAGCAAGTTCACTGCCAATTATTCCCGCAACGAAAACCATAAAAACACTCAGAGACATAAATAAGGATTGACAGGCAGTCAAAATCCATACGTTTCTAGGAAGGCTAAGCATTATTAGTTAGATTGTTATTTCTTTGTAGGTCGTTTCCACTTGTCAATGGTCGACTGTTTATTTCTACTCAGTGTGAGTTTATCATCTGGAGCATTTTGAGTAATGGTTGATCCCGCTCCAATGGTTGCATTTTTACCTATGATGACTGGAGCAACTAATTGACTATTAGATCCAATAAAGGCGCCATCCTTAACTTCGGTTTGATGTTTATTTGAGCCGTCATAATTGCAAGTAATCACACCTGCACCAATATTTACGTCAGCTCCAATATTGCTATCACCAATATAGCTCAGATGCGACACTTTAGAATTACTTTTAATTGTAGATTTTTTGACTTCAACGAAGTTACCAACCTTGGAGTGATCACCTATGGTTGTATCGGGACGAATCCTGGCAAAAGGCCCAATAGAAGTGCTAGATCCAATAATCGAATTTTCAATTATGGAATTTGGCAAGATAGACGTATTATCACCGATTTTAGAGTCTTTTATAATGCAGTTAGGCGAAATTGTAACATTTTTTCCTAAAACATTATCCCCCTCAAAGACAACATTAACATCTATAGTGCAATCATCCCCAAAGTTCAAATCACCTCGACAATCAAAACGCCTAGGATCCATAATAGTCAGGCCTGAGGACATTAAATCTTCAGCCTGTCTCATTTGATAGGATCGTTCAGCTTGGGATAGCTGTTTTTTGTCATTTATACCCATGACCTCTGACGCGTTTTCGCATACAAATGAGGCAATATTAACATTATCTTTGACAGCACTTTCAACAATATCGGTTAGATACAGCTCCCCTTGCACATTATTGGGCTTTAATTCATTCAAATACCTCTTTAATAGAGAGCCCTGAATCGCCATGATTCCAGTATTGATTTCTTTGACTTTTAATTCCGATTCACTAGCATCCTTTTGTTCGACAATAGATTGAATCAGTCCATTTGAGTCTCTGATTATTCTTCCGTATCCAAAAGGATCATTTAGTACAACGCTCAAAAGTGAAAATCCAGAAGGGCGAGCTTTGATGAGAAGTTCTTCTAATGTTTTGCTTTGAAGTAGCGGAACATCACCATAAAGTATTAGGCAGATCGAGTCATCATTAATGAATGGGATTGCCTGCTGAACAGCGTGACCAGTCCCCAGCTGTTTTTCTTGCAGTACCCAGTTAATTTTATTTTTCGGCATTGCTGCTTTGACAGCCTGAGAATTATGACCAACAATTACATTAATTGTTTCAACGTGATCGCTTGATGCATCTACAACGTGTTGAAGTAGACATTTATTGCCAACCTTGTGAAGTACCTTGGCAGTTTGAGATTTCATTCTTGTGCCTTGACCAGCGGCTAATATAATGGCAGTGTTCATCTTAATGCTTGGCAAAAATCTTTTTAAAAGGAATAATTATCGGGTTAATTTATTAATTTTTGTATAATGTTACCCTTTGTACCTTTTAATGGCCAAATTAAAAAAGATTTTGTAATGTGCCTGTCATATTTCAACTTTATGATTCTTCTCTAACTCTATCAAATGATTCAATCATTCAATGTATAAGAAACTAACTGCTGAGTTACTCGGTACATTTATACTTGTGTTTGCAGGCACCGGAGCGATTATGATTAATGATATTGCTCAAGCCATCGGCCATGTTGGTATAGCGTTAACTTTTGGTTTTGTGATAGTAGCCTTGATTTATAGTTTTGCCCATGTTTCAGGTGCCCACTTCAACCCGGCAGTGACCATAGCGTTTTGGTCAATGGGTGAATTTAATAAAAGAAATGTTATTCCCTATATTGCTGCCCAAATCATTGGTGCAGTGCTGGCAAGCCTATGTCTTTTTTATCTCTTATCGGAAAATTTTTCTAACGTATCTGAAGTGAGTTATTTAGGCGCTACTATTCCTAGTGGTTCTGTTTCGCAATCTTTTGGTTTTGAATTTATTTTGACCTTTATCTTGATGATTGTAATTTGCTCATCAGCTGTTCATGGAAAAGCGACAAAGGATTTTGCAGGTCTGGCAATTGGACTGACTGTTGGACTTGAGTCAATGTTTGCAGGTCCAATCACTGGTGCTAGTATGAATCCAGCAAGAAGTATAGGTCCAGCCATTGTGAGCGGAAACCTTGAGCACCTATGGGTATATGTTGTGGCAACTTGTCTAGGTGCTGTGCTGGCATCGATGGTTTTTTTAAGAGTCTTTAAATCAGACAATTAGGTCGGGCAGATGAGTAAAAAAGTTTTGGTTCTTTGCACAGGAAATAGCTGCCGAAGCATTATCGCCGAGGCGCTCATCAATCATACATTCAACGGTCAAATTGAAGCATATTCTAGCGGCGTCTCTGCAAGTGGTAGAGTAAACCCTAAGGCCAAAAAAATATTAGAAGAAAATGAAATGTGGAGGAGTAGCTATCATTCAAAGGATATAGACTCCATTATTCATATTCCTTTTGACTTAGTCATAACTGTTTGTGAGAATGCAAGTCAAACATGTCCAATTTTTCCTGGTAATACACCTGTCACCCATATGGGATTTGATGATCCTGATGGTCAAGAATATAACGCTTTTAAACTTTGTTTCGAGGAAATAAAAGAAAATTTATTGCCATTTATTCAAACTTATCTTCTAAACAATTCAACATCAGAATAAGTTCTCAAAAAATATTCAACACTATGCATTTTAATTGTTTTAGTTAAGCCTATAGCTGTAAGTTTTTTTTGTCAGTTATAATGGTTTGATTGTATAAATCAATTTAGTTAGTCAATGTGACAAAAACCATTCAAGATTAATTTTTTTTATAATCTGCGTTTTACATTGATCGTCAGAAATTTTGTATTGTTCTATAGTGTTTTTAACTTTTAAAATAATTGGAGTAGACTCCTGGTATGACTGGAAAAGACAATATCACAAGTTTATTTGGTAAATCGCCAATCAGCCCTCTACAGGAACATATGAAACAAGTGCACTCATGTCTTAAAGAGTTTGGTGTATTTGCTAAGGCCGCTAAGGCTGAAGATTGGGAAAAGGCTCAATTAAGTCATATTTCAATTGGCAAAAAAGAACAAAAAGCGGATGTACTTAAGAAGAAATTAAGAATGAATCTTCCGAGCACATTTATGATGCCTTTTTCTAGAAGGGACTTATTAGATGTGCTTCTAATTCAGGACTCAATCGCTAATATTACAAAGGATCTTGCAGGATTAATGATGTCTCGAAAGATGTCATTACCAAAAGAAATTTCTGAAGACTTTATAAATTTATCTAATCTATGTATCAAAACATCAGCTGCAGCATTGTTAGCCATTAATGAGTTAGATGAGCTCTTAGAAACCGCATTTAGTTCTCGAGAACGCAAAATTGTTGACACCATGATTAAGAAGGTTAATGAACTAGAGCATGAATCTGATGTTGCCCAAGAGTTAATTAGAAATAAGCTTTATCTTCTTGAGGCTTCTCATCCGCCTATTGATGTGATGTTTTACTATCGAGCCATTGAGTGGCTTGGTGAAACAGCAGATGCTGCCCAAAAGGTTGGGTCACGTTTCGAAGTTATGCTCACAAAATAGGAGAACATAATGGAAATCATTATTCAAAATAGTGAAATTCTTATTATGTTAGCCATTGGATTTGGGCTTTTTATGGCATGGGGTATTGGTGCTAATGACGTAGCTAATGCTATGGGCACTTCGGTTGGCTCTGGTGCTATAACTTTTAAGCAGGCAGTGATTATTGCTGTTATTTTTGAGTTTGCTGGCGCTGTTCTAGCGGGTGGAGAGGTTACCGCAACTGTTCGAAAAGGTATTCTCGATGCTGGAGCGTTCTCATCCAATCCAGAATTATTAGTATATGGAATGCTGGCGTCACTCTTGGCTGCTGCAACATGGCTATTAATCGCATCATCACTCGGTTGGCCTGTCTCAACTACTCACTCCATTGTTGGAGCAATCGTTGGTTTTGGAGCCGTTGGTGTAGGCATAGATGCTGTGTCATGGAATAAAGTGTACGCCATTATTGCCAGTTGGGTGGTCTCACCCCTCATTGCAGGAACCATGGCTATTATTATATTTAAAAGCCTGCAGCGTCTTGTAATTGACACCGATCGACCACTTGAGAATGCAAAAAAATACTTGCCGTTTTATGTCTTTTTTGTTGGATTCGTTCTCTCTTTGGTAACCCTTTTAAAAGGCCTTAAACATGTTGATTCGTTGAAACACCTTGGTAAAGATTTACCAACCAGCATGATGATTGCTACCTTAGTTGGAATATTGGCGGCTATTATCGCTGCAATCATTATTAGGCGTATTAAAACAAATCCTGAAGATGATAATGAGTTCTCCTATGCGAATATGGAGAAATTATTTGGTGGGCTGATGGTGATTACAGCGTGTTCAATGGCCTTTGCTCATGGATCAAATGATGTTGCAAACGCTATTGGACCATTAGCTGCGGTCTACAGTATAGTTGAGTCCGGAGGACAAATTGTTTCAAAAAGTGCATTGCCTTCATGGATATTGTTAGTTGGTGGCGGGGGTATAGTATTTGGACTTGCAACCTTTGGTTTTAGAGTGATGAAAACTATTGGTAAAAATATCACTGAGCTTACTCCAAGTCGAGGTTTTTCTGCTGAGCTTGCAGCAGCAACCACCGTTGTTTTTGCTTCTTATACTGGTCTTCCAGTTTCAACTACTCAAGTACTTGTTGGTGCTGTTCTTGGGGTAGGTATTGCAAGGGGAGTAGCATCGCTAAACCTAAGAGTTGTAAATAGAATATTTCTTTCTTGGCTCATAACATTACCAGCTGGTGCAGTAATGTCGATTTTATTTTTCTTTACCCTAAAAGGAATATTTAGTGCATAGAGCGTATAATATGATGACGTATTGATTAGGGTAAGATTATGACATTGGAAGAGGTACAAGCAAAGCTTGAGCAAGGTATAGAAGGCTCTGAAGTTGTTATGGAGGGCGATGGTTGTAACTGCTCAGCAGTTATTGTCTCTTCAGCGTTTGATGGTCTATCATTGCTTCAAAGACAAAGGCTAGTTTTGGGGCTCGTTAAGGAAGAAATAAGGAGCGGAGAACTTCACGCTTTAAGTGTTAAAACATTTACCCCAGATGAGAGATAGTATATAATTCATTCCTTTTTAGAAACTTGAAGATTTAAAGTTATGCAAACAGATATTCACCCTTCATACAGAACTATTAAAGTTGTGTGCAGTTGCGGCAACTCATTTGAGACACGCTCAACTTCAAGTAAAGACGAAATTCATCTTGATGTTTGTTCAAGCTGTCATCCTTTCTACACTGGAAAGCAAAAAATTATGGATACTGCTGGACGTGTTGAAAAGTTCAAGTCACGTTACGGCGCTTTCAAACGTTAATTTCAAATTAAGACGCACTTAAAGCCACAAATGTGGCTTTTTTTGTGTCAGATGAAAACTAAAGAAAAGCCTTAAAATTGATATAATCAACTATTTTTGAGACAACATAATGGCATTCGACTACATTAATGCGCTACTAAAAAAAGAAGTAACCCGAACACCTATTTGGGTCATGAGGCAGGCGGGTAGATATTTACCAGAATACCGCGCTACTCGAAAAAAGGCGGGAGATTTTTTAACACTCTGCAAATCAAGCGACTTGGCTTGTGAAGTAACTCTTCAGCCCCTTGAAAGGTTTGATTTGGATGCAGCCATTCTTTTTTCAGATATCTTGACTATTCCAGATGCAATGGGCCTTGGACTTCACTTTGTTGAAGGTGAGGGTCCAAAGTTTACTCATCCACTGAGCACGCTTAATGACATTGAGCAATTGCATAAGCCAGATGTTTCTAAGGAGCTCTCTTATGTGAGTGAAGCCGTCTCTGTTATCAAAAAAAATCTGAAGGATAGGGTTCCACTCATTGGTTTTACTGGGAGTCCATGGACACTCGCTACCTATATGGTTGAGGGTGGTTCTAGCAAGACCTTCTCAAAAGTAAAAGGACTTATGTATGAGAATCCAAAGCATATGCACCAACTTTTAGATGTGCTTGCTGATACCGTTATTGATTATCTAAATTCTCAGATTGAGGCCGGCGCTGACTCAGTTATGATATTCGATACCTGGGGTGGTCTTTTGAACAAAGAGAGCTATGAAAACTTTTCCCTCAGGTATATGTCAAAAATTGTTAATGGAATTAGGCGAGAATATGAAGGCAGAGTCATTCCAGTGACTCTTTTTACAAAAGGAGGCTCAGCTTGGCTTGAACAAATTGCTGCTACTGGCTGTGACGCAGTTGGTATTGACTGGACGGTTGAGATAGGAGAGGCAGAGAGACGAGTTGGAAGTCAGGTAGCGTTGCAGGGTAATCTTGACCCATCAGTACTCTATGCATCGCCAGAGGTTATTAAAACTGAGGCGCATAAAATTCTAGATCAGTTTAAAGGTTCGACTGGACATGTATTCAATTTAGGCCATGGGATTACACCTGAGGTTAATCCAGAGAGCATGAAAGTCTTAGTCGATGCAGTGCATTCATATCCAAAATAAAAAATCAGTTAAATAGAGATCTAATGTCACTATGTTAAAATTAATTTAATTAAAAAATAAAATAATACTATGTCGCGAATCTTTAATATTTTCAAAAAACTGGATGAAGCTGATCAAACTGCTTTCATTCCTTTCATTACTGCTGGGGATGGTGGTCTAGATAATTGTGAAGCGCTTGTTTTTACTCTTGCAGATAGTGGTGCTGATATTATTGAATTAGGCATGCCATTCTCTGATCCAATGGCTGATGGCCCGGTGATCGCAAAATCACATGAGAGAGCGGTAGCTGATGGTATAGATCTTCATGATGTTTTTGCAATTGTCGAAAGGTTCAGAGAGCATAACCAAAGCACGGGTATTGTATTAATGGGTTATACCAATCCAATTGAAGTGTTTGGCTTTACAGATTTTGCAGCTAGAGCAGATGAAGCTGGAGTGGATGGAATTCTGGTTGTTGATATGCCTCCTGAAGAGGCCGCAGACCTTAAAAAAGAACTCGATAAATATCAGATTGATTTAATCTTTTTAGTCGCACCAACAACAACAGACGAGCGCTTAGAGGATATTTCAAAGATAGCGAGTGGATACATTTATTACGTTTCTCTTAAGGGGGTAACGGGCGCAGGTAATTTAGATGTTGACTCTGTCAACTTTCACTTAAAGAGAATGAGAAACTATATCAAAATCCCAGTGGGTGTTGGTTTTGGAATTAAAGATGCTCAAACAGCAAAGCAAGTGGGTGAAAATGCTGATGCTGTGATTGTTGGCAGCGCTCTGGTTTCAATCGTTGAGGAGCTCTCTTCTGATAAGGATAAAATGGTCACTAAGGTTGGGAATCTGGCTAAAGAGATCTCTAGCGCAATTACTTAATTAAGGTAAAGTATGAGTTGGTTAGAAAAAATAATGCCATCTATTGGCAAGAATGCAAAAAAGAATATACCCGAAGGACTTTGGAGTAAATGCCCTGAGTGCAATAGGGTACTTTATCAGGAAGAGCTAGAGCGTCTTCTCTATGTTTGCCCAAAGTGTAATCATCATCTAAGAATTTCCGCAAGAAAAAGACTCGAGAATTTTCTTGATTTGGAAAATCAGGTTGAAATAGCAGCAAATGTTCAATCAGCCGATCCTTTAAAGTTTAAGGATCAAAAAAAATATAAGGATCGTTATCAGGACGCACAAAAATTTACTAAAGAAAAAGATGCTTTAGTCGTTAAAAGTGGTTTTTTGAAAGGAATGCCAGTTGTTACTGCGGCCTTTGATTTTAGTTTTATGGGCGGTTCAATGGGCTCAGTTGTAGGTGAAAAGTTTGTGAGGGCTGTTAATTCTGCTATCAAAAACAATCAGCCTTTTGTTTGCTTTTCTGCCAGCGGTGGGGCGCGTATGCAAGAAGGGCTATTTTCTTTGATGCAAATGTCTAAAACATCTCTTGCTGTGAAACTATTGGCCGATAAAAAAATTCCTTTTATTTCAGTTTTAACAGACCCTACCATGGGTGGCGTCTCAGCAAGTCTTGCTATGCTTGGAGATATCCAAATCGCTGAACCCAATGCTAGGATTGGTTTTGCTGGTGCAAGAGTGGTTGAGCAAACCGTTCGTGAGGAGCTTCCAGAAGGTTTTCAAAGGAGTGAGTTTTTACTCGAGAAGGGTGCTATTGATATGATTGTTCCTCGCTCAGAATTAAGAAACAAGATTTTTCAATTGCTATCAGCCCTTCATTCCTCTGCATAATTTTTTTAATATTAAGTATTAAACTTTGAAAATATATTTAGCTAATCCTAGGGGCTTTTGTGCTGGAGTTGACAGAGCTATAGAGATAGTTGAGCGTGCCATTGAAAAGCATGGCTCACCTATATACGTAAGACATGAGGTCGTTCATAATAAATATGTTGTCAATAATCTGAAGAATAAAGGTGCTATCTTTGTTGATGAAATTTCTGAGGTCCCAGAAGGAAGTGTAGTCATCTACAGCGCACACGGGGTCTCCCAAAAGGTTCGAAGAGAGGCCAGTAATATCTCAGCTGTTATTTATGATGCAACTTGTCCACTGGTGACTAAGGTGCATAAGGAAGTAATTCGTCGCCAAAAAAATAATCATCAGGTTATCCTTATTGGTCATGCAGGTCACCCAGAAGTGGAGGGAACCCTCGGTCAGTCGCCTGAATCAAAAAATATCACTTTAGTAGAATCAATCAATGACATTGAAGGGTTAACTTTTAGTCAAGAAAGAGACATTTCATACACTACCCAAACAACATTGTCAGTGGATGACACAACAGAGGTGATTGAGGCATTGCAAGACAAATTTCCAAATATACAGTCGCCAAAGAAGAGTGATATTTGCTATGCAACACAAAATCGTCAGGATTCAGTCAAGGAGGTAATTAAACATTCAGAAATTCTCATAGTCATCGGCTCAAAAAACTCTTCAAATTCGAATCGTTTGAAAGAAATTGCCGATAATCAAGGTAAGCCAGCTTACTTAATAGATAGTTCTAATGATATTGAGGAGAAGTGGCTAGAAAATATTAGTTCGGTTGGAATTACTGCAGGCGCTTCAGCGCCTGAAATATTGGTTCAAGAAGTGGTGAGTTTCTTAATGTCGCAGGGTGGGCATGAGATTATTGAGGTTGAAGGGGCAAAAGAAGATGTTAATTTTCCTGTGCCTGCGTCATTAAAACATTAATATAAAACAATGATAAAGAATGAAAAAATATAACATTTATGGAATGGGTGCTGCAATTGTTGATACTGAAGTTGTAGTCAATGATTCATTTATTAAAGAAAATGACATTGGTAAAGGGCTGATGACTTTAGTTGACGCTGAGCGACAAAAATATCTTATCGACTCCCTGACGACTCAGCGTGTTCCTGTCAAGATGAGCTGTGGAGGCTCGGCATGTAACTCGGTTGTTGCAGCAAGTATGTTCGGTTCTACTGCCTTTTTTTCAGGCAAGGTGGCCGATGATGAGGTGGGTGATTTTTTTGTCAAAGACCTTAAAAAATCAGGAGTTGATTTTCATCAGGTAGATCCATCAAGTGGAGTGACCGGAAAATGTCTGGTCATGGTTACGCCCGATGCAGAAAGAACGATGAATACTAATTTGGGAGCGAGTCTCGAACTAACTTATCGTGAAGTTGATGAAGATGCACTTTCTAACTCTGACTGGTTATATATAGAGGGATATGTTGTAACTGATGATCAAAGAACAGCAGTTGCGCGTGATGCAATGCAGTACGCAAAAGATAATGGTGTCAAAACCTCTCTGAGCCTCTCTGATCCTTTTGTTGTTGAGGTATTTTCAGATAACATTAAAACTATAATTGGCGATGATGGTCTTGATTTGATTTTTTGCAATGGAGATGAAGCAAGAAGCTTTACAGGAACTCACACGATAGAAGCAGCAGCAGAGGGTTTAAAAAAATATGCAAAGACTTTTGTTATTACCAGAGGCCCTGGTGGCTCATTGGTATTTGATGGTAATAATCTCATTCATACTGATGGAGTTTTAGCAAGCGCAGTAGATACGAATGGTGCAGGAGATATGTTTGCAGGTGCTTTTTTACATGCTCTATGCAGAGGTAAAGGTTTTGCATGGGCAGCTGATTTTGCAAATGCTGCCTCCTCAAGAGTAGTCAGTCAATTTGGTCCAAGAATTAAGTCAATTGAATATATTAGTCTCAAGCAGCAGTTCAAATTAGATTAGTTTTTGCAAATATCCTTGTATATTTGAATATAATGAATACAATAAGCACTTGAAATTAAAAAGTTAAATCAATTTAAATATTTGAGGTAAGTTATGAAGAAAGCGGTAAGTAGATTATTTCAACTTAGAAAAGCTTTAGATGAATGTGAGCAGGAATTTGGTTTGAGTGGATATTCTGAGGTGGAAAAAGCAGTTTTTTCATTTATAAGTTCTAATTCAAATGTCACTATCACTTCAATAAAAAATGACCCATACTTTTCAAAATACTCCCTGTCAACAATCAAAAGAGCAGTTCTTTTTCTAACATCTAATAATATTGTTAGAGCTGATCAGTCGACGGTAGATAAAAGAGAGATGATCTTGTCCTTTCAAAAATAACTGCAAATTTATCAAGTGAGCGAAGCCTATAGAGACCTCACTATAATCCAATCCAATAGGACTCGACTGATACTGCAAGCAGCGAGTAACAAATCAATACAGAGTGGTTTCTACAACATACTCGCAGATGAAGGACAATCTGAGCAATCGGTGAGTATCTTCTAATAAAGCTAAAGTGGGTTGCCTAATGGCCACTTTTTAAAAAAGCGTAGGAAAGGTTGTGGATTGACTGCCAGTACCTTGAATAAAACAAAAAACAACAGTTGAGGTTGTGATGTAGGGCATCACAAAATTTAACTAAGTGGAGGGGCATCTTTGGATGATAACGACCACTTAAAAATAGCGTAGCGAGTCTGACTTTTTATCCTAATCTACAGACTTAAAGCGAACGATAAGGAGTTAAAATGAAACAAAGATACATACCAGACAGTGATACTTTTGCTATCTTCGATAAAGCTAGAAAATTTGTGAGAGGAGAACTTTATGAAATCTGATGCCTTAGAGTTCCAGCCTCAAATAGTAACATTTTTGATAGTTGTTTTTTGTTATCTAATTAATGGGCCATCCTACCCCTTTGTCGGCAATCTTATCTGGCTACCCTTGGGAGCGATGTCACTATGTTTTTTATTATTTGGATTTAGGGTGGTTTTTGCCGCTATATTAGCATCACAGTTTTCAGAATTTTGGTTTCACTCTCAACCTTTTTTTGACCAGGTAACACTGATTCGGACTATTTCTGGAGCAATTGGGCCGGCCCTTGCTATTGCGAGTATGAGGTTTTTCAAACTGTCTAATTTTTTTGATGGCGACAAACTTGTATTCCACCATCTTATTTTTTTAGCAATCTTAACCGCTTTATTTAATACGCTTACTGCATTTTTTGTATCTTCTTATATTGTTTCAAATGGTCAAGCTAATGAGACAATTAATGCGACTGACTTCTTGAGGAACTACTTAATGGGGGACGTTTTAGGCTGCTTGATAGTTTTATTTTTTGCAGCTCTTGTGGTTGTTCCTTTAATTAAGTACTTTTTTCCAAAGATTGCGCCTTCAGAATAATTTTTGACTAAGAATATTTTAGCTCTTCCATGAAACTGAGCTAACTAAACTAGGGACTTAACTATATTGCCAATTTTTTTAATTCTAAATTGATCAGCCTCCATGACTTCTTTTACTACCAGGGTTTTTTGATTTTTTAGTTGAAACTGTTGAGGCTTTGTTTGGATTAGATTGATAATTTTTGCTGTATCAATGCTGTTGCTGTCATTTAAAGTAATTTCTGCCTTGTCGTCATAGATATTGATTTTAAGAATTCCAATATTTTGAGAAAAATTCTTAAGGGAGGATGATTCAAATAAATTTTGAGTTGGCTCAGGAAGAGGCCCAAATCGATCAATCATTTCAACCTTTAGTTCTTTCAATTCGTCTTCCTGCTCAGCACTTGCAATCCTTTTGTAAAGAATCAGGCGCTCATGAACATCAGGCAAATAAGTCTCTGGGATGATGCAGGCGATCCCTGGATTAATTTCTATCTCTTCCAGTGAAGCATCTTTAATATCAAGTTTATAGTTATTCTTTATCGCATGAATGGTTCGTTTTAGTAAATCATGATAAAGATTAAAGCCAATCTCAGAAATCTTGCCGCTTTGATTTTCACCCAATAGGTCACCCGCGCCTCTTATTTCAAGGTCATGATTCGCCAACATAAAGCCAGCGCCCAACTCTTCCAATGAAGCAATTGCATCCAGACGTTTTCTAGCATTATCAGTTATGGATTGGTGTGATTTTATGACCAAATAGGCATAAGCTTTGTGATGAGAGCGGCCAACCCTGCCGCGAAGCTGATGAAGCTGAGCAAGGCCAAAATTTTGTGCATTGTTAATAATAATGGTATTGGCGCTTGGTATATCGATTCCAGTCTCAATAATTGTTGTGCAAACTAGAATTTGAAAACGCTGGTGATAAAAATCAGTCATTATTTGCTCAAGTTCCTTGCTTGGCATTTGGCCATGGGCAATCCTAATTTTTATATTCGGCATAAGTTCTCTTAATGACTCTGCCATGTTGTCAATCGTATCGATGTCATTATGCACAACAAAAATTTGACCACCTCTATGGAGTTCTCTTGAGCAAGCTTCAGTAATTGTATTGTTGTCCCACTCATCAACAAAAGTCTGTATTGCAGTTCTTTTTGCTGGAGGAGAAGCGATAATAGATAACTCCCTCAACGAGCCAAGTGCCATATTCAGTGAGCGTGGGATTGGTGTTGCTGTCATGGTTAATATATCGCTTTGGCCACGGATTTTTTTTAATGACTCTTTTTGTTTAACGCCAAATCGATGCTCTTCATCAATAATTATTAAGCCAAGATTTTTGTAACTAATACTACCTTGAATTAGTTTGTGAGTTCCTACTACAATATCAATTTTTCCTAGTTTGAGGTCTGATTTGATTTGTGTTTGCTCTTTAGTACTTTGAAATCTAGATAGAGACTTAATAACCACTGGAAATTTAGAAAAACGATCATTAAAGGTTTGATAATGTTGGTTAGCTAGAAGCGTTGTTGGAACCAGAATAGCAACTTGCTTTCCTGATTCAACAGCTAAGAAAGCAGCCCTCATTGCAATTTCAGTTTTACCGAATCCTACGTCACCACAGACCAGTCGATCCATGGGTTTATCAGATTGCATATCCATTAAAACATCATTCATTGTTTTAATTTGATCAGACGTTTCTTCAAATGCAAAACTTGATACAAAGGAACTATATGAGTCATTAGGGCTGGGGTATGAAAAACCTTTTTGTGACTCACGTTTTGCATAAATTTCTAATAGCTCAGCAGCAACATCATAGAGTGACTCAGCTGCTTTTCTTTTTGCCTTTGTCCACTGCTGACTTCCTAATTTATGCAGAGGTGCGTTATCCGCACTCACTCCAGTGTATCTTGAAATGAGGTTTAAGCTCGTGATAGGAACCATCAGCTTTGATCTATTTGCATATTCTACTGAGATAAAATCTTGTTGATTGTCATCAAAGCTTCGACTAATCAGACCTAAATAGCGCCCAACGCCATAATGTTCATGGACTACAGGATCACCCAGTTGAATTTCAACTAAGCTTTTTATGGCCTCATCAAAATCTTTGTGTTTTGCTCGACGCCTACGTTGCTGCCTAACTGCATCTTGTCCAAATAAATTATTTTCAGTTATGACCGCTACTTTTTCAAAAACAACACCTTCACTTAAACTTGCATGGGTGATACTGAGTTTTGAATCTTGATTGAGGAAGTCAGACCAGTTAAGGCACTCTTCAGCTTTTAAATCATACGAAGATAGCAAATCATTTAAAACGCTTTGCCTCCCCTCTGATTCACAAACAATTAAAGTGCGTCCATTAAAGCTGTTAATAAAACTGAATAGTTTATTCAGTGGTTTCTTGGCCTCAGCTTCAATTTTAACTGGAGGGAGCATTAAAGATTTAAAGTCTAAGCCACCATCTTTGAGTGTCTTAGATGTTTGAATTTGAACCTGCTTTTTTTTCTTAAGGGCAGCAAAAAAATCGTGACTATTTAAAAAAACCTTGTTAACTGCAAGGGGCAATCTTTCCAGTGAGTTCTGACAATAGTTAAAGCGCTCTAATAACTCTTCAGTCTGCAGATCAATTGACTCAGAAATTCCTTTTTGATAAGCAATGACTGAATTATCTGGAATGAAATCAAACAAGGTTTCAGTTGTTTCAAAAAACAATGGCAAATAGAACTCTATCCCTCCTGGATAGCGTCCCTCGCTGACCTCTGTATAAATGAAACCATCAGTATTACCAAACTCAGATACATAGTTTTTTTTAAAGATATCTATACTAGATTTATCCGATGCAAACTCTCTTGCAGGTAAAAGTTGAATTTCTTCAATGAGTTCAATAGATCTCTGTGAAGATGGATCAAAGGATCGAATCGACTCAATTTCATTATCAAAAAGATCAATTCTATATGGGTTTTTTGCGCCCATTGGGTACATGTCAATTAGCGCACCTTTTAATGAAAATTCACCTTGCTCCATAACCGTTGTTACTCTTCGATATCCAATCCTTATAAGATTTTCAGTAAATGAGTCAATCTCAAGATTCTGGTTATTTTTAAGACTCAGGCTATACTTATCTATAAAGCCTCTTGGACATATTCTTTGAGACAGCGCCTCAATTGTAGTAACGATAATTCCAGACTCAAGGGATGATAATTTGGCTAGCGTACTAAGCCTTGAAGAGACAATGTCAGGATGAGGTGAGAAGTGATCAAATGCCAAAACTTCCCAGCTTGCAAAACTAAGAATCTCAATGGATTTGTTAAAAAAAGCGAGTGATTTATTGATTTTGTCATAATGCTTTATATCACTAGCAATATACAGAACAAATCCTTCGTTAGATTCTGCATATTCTAGAAGTGCAAGTGCTTCTGAAGGGCCAAATAATGAGCCCCAATAATTCTTTCTGAAGTCTGAAGGGATTGACTTAGATTCTGCGGGATAAACTAGGCTCATAGAACGTGAACATTTTCCTTTGCGAGCATATCGATTAATTGAATTGTAGGAAGCCCAATAAGGCTGTTGGGATCATTACCCTCCATTTCAGTAAATAATGCAATTCCTAAACCCTCTGATTTGAAACTGCCGGCACAGTTAAGGACATCTTCCTTGGATAAATACTTTAATATTTGATTATCTGATAGTGTCTTAAATGAAACCTTGAAATGTTCGACATGAACCTGAGTATTAAGATTTTTTGTGTTCATCAAAACTAACCCTGTAAGAAAGTTTACAGTTTTTCCAGAACTTTTTTTGAGTTGAAGGAATGCATTTTCATGACTGCCAGGTTTGGTTAAGATGGAGTCATTGGCTTTGTATCCAGTATCCAATGTAGCTACCTGGTCAGAGGCAATAATCAAGCCAGTCTTAGATTTTGCCACTGCCACTGCCTTTTCCTTTGAGAGGCGAGTTACCAAGTCAATAGGCGATTCGTTCACTCTTCTATCCTCATTTATCTCCGGAGCAACTACTTCGAAGTCGAGTCCTAGCTTATCAAGGATAGCTTTTCTGAACGGCGAAGATGAGGCAAGAATGAGTGACACTGAGAGATTAAAGATTGTAAAATAATCTAATATTTTACTTCAATCAGGCTGAATTAATGCGCTTATCAATAGTAGTGGCAATGGATGATAATCGTTTGATTGGTAATAAAAATCAACTTCCATGGCATCTTCCAGCTGACTTGGCATACTTCAAAAAACTTACCACGGGCAAGTCAATATTAATGGGAAGAAAAACTTATGATTCCATTGGGAGGCCACTTCCTAATCGAAGAAACATTGTAATGACCCGTAATTCAGAAATTTCAATACCAGGATGTGAAGTAGTTTCAAGTATAGATGAGGCGTTTGAACTCACAAAAGGAGAGGAAGAGGTAATGGTTATCGGCGGTGCAAGTTTGTGTGATCAGCTTCTTCCAGAAATCAACAGACTTTATATTACCAAGATTGATGGAGAATTTGAGGGCGATGTTTTCTTTCCAAAATATGATCATCTTAATTGGAGCCAAGTGAGTTGTGATTCACATAAAAAAGATAGTGTAAATGAATATTCACACCATTTTATTATTTTAGATAGAGTCCAATGAAAAGGCTAATCTCGCTAACTTTATTGATTGTATTCTTGTCGGGTTGCGTCTTTACTAAGGTGGTTACTGTTCCTATGAGAGTAACTGGCGCAGTGGTCTCTGTAATTCCAGTGGTTGGTGATGGTGTTGATAATATCTTGGGCACTAGCGCCGATGTCATCGACGCGATACCTATTTAGACTGCTTTCAAGTGCTTCTTATCTCGGGCGGCTAGAACTTCTTTTAGGGCCTTAGGCATAACCTTGACGAAGTGCATAACCTCTTTATCCCAGTTATCTAGTATCTTTTCAGCTATTTTTGAGCCTGTGAATTTAAAATGCTTTGTTGTAAATTCATGAAGCTCAGATAGTGACTCCTTATCCATTGGGTCAAAGTCAATCATCGCAGAATTTGCTCTTGACTCTAATGTTAGATTTGGATTGTAAACGTATGCGATACCTCCACTCATACCAGCGCCAAAGTTTCGACCAACCTCACCCAGAATGACAGCTCTTCCACCTGTCATGTACTCACATCCATGGTCACCAATTCCCTCAACAACAGCTATCAAACCAGAATTTCGAACGCAAAAGCGCTCAGCAACTTGGCCTGAAAGATACAGTTCGCCACCTGTTGCACCATAACCACAAACATTTCCAGCAATAATTTCATTTTCAGAGGAGTAGGTTGAGTCTTTAGGAGGATAGACAATGACTCGACCACCGGACAATCCTTTTCCTACGTAATCATTCGCATCACCCTCTACAGACATAGTGATACCATGAGCAAGAAAAGCCCCAAAAGATTGTCCAGCAGAACCTTGGAAATTAATATGAATTGAATCATCCTTGAGATTATTACCTTGCCTTGATTTAACAACATGAGAGGACAACATAGCGCCAACAGCTCTATCGACATTCGAAATACTAGACTCAAATTGAACTCTCTTATCGTTTTCAATAGCCTGTTTAGACTTTTCAATTAAATCGAGATCTAACTGATCTTCAAGTTGATGATCTTGCTTAATACTCTGATAGGTTCCAGCATCTCTGTATAGGTTTTCAGCGGGAGTTAATATTGAACTTAGGTCAATTGAATCTTGCTTCCAGTGATTGATCGCTTTATTCATTTCAAGCATATCGACTCTACCAACCATATCGGTTAATTTAGAAAAGCCAAGTTCAGCCATGATAGTTCTCAACTCTTCGGCAACCATAAACAAATAATTAACTACATGTTCTGGTTTCCCAGTAAATTTTTTGCGCAATACTTTGTCTTGAGTGGCGATTCCAACAGGACAAGTATTCAGATGGCATTTGCGCATCATAATGCAGCCAAGAGTGATTAATGGGGCAGTAGAAAAACCAAATTCTTCAGCGCCTAATAAGGCAGCAATTGCAACGTCTCGTCCCGTTTTAAGTTGACCATCAGTCTGGATAACAACTCTTGATCGAAGATCGTTCATTACTAGTGTTTGATGCGTTTCAGCGACACCTAATTCCCATGGTAATCCTGCATGTTTGATTGATGTTAAGGGAGAGGCTCCAGTTCCTCCATCATGTCCAGCAATAACAATATGATCAGATTTTGCCTTCGTGACTCCAGCAGCAACTGTCCCTACACCAACTTCGGATACTAGTTTGACACTGATACGTGCATCTGGGTTTGATCGCTTCAGATCAAAAATGAGCTGAGAGAGATCTTCAATTGAGTAGATATCATGATGAGGCGGAGGGCTAATTAATCCAACACCCGCTGTAGAGCACCTAATTTTAGCAATACCCTCATCAACTTTTCCACCTGGAAGCTCTCCACCTTCTCCAGGTTTGGCGCCCTGAGATACTTTTATTTGAAGCTCGTCAGCATTGTTGAGGTAGTCAATTGTAACGCCAAATCGCCCTGAGGCAACCTGCTTAATGGCACTTCTTCTGGAGTCACCATTCGCATCTGGAGTCCAACGTTTTGAGTCTTCACCCCCTTCTCCAGTGTTTGATTTTCCACCAATGCGATTCATAGCTATAGCAAGTGATTCATGAGATTCAGCTGAGATTGATCCAAAACTCATAGCACCAGTAACAAATCTTTTAACTATTTCTTTTGCTGGCTCAACTTTTTCTATATCGATTGCATTTCCATCTTTAAATGACATCAGGCCACGAAGCGTGCAATTCCTTGTGCCCTCTTCGTTTGATTTTTTAGAAAACTCCCAGTAAGCATTCTGATCATTGCCCCTGGCAGCTTGTTGCAAAGAGGTAATTGTTTGTGGCTCCCACATATGCTTTTCACCACCACTTCTCCAATGATAGTGGCCTAGATTGTCGAGTGATTTTGTGAAATATGCTTTATTATGTTGAGCTTCAGATTCTTGTTGAATGACATCAAAACCTACTCCACTGATTCGGCTTGCGGTTTCAAAAAAGCACTTATTCATGACTTCATCAGAGAGACCAACAGCCTCAAAAATTTGAGCACCTTTATAGGATGCTAGGGTGGAGATACCCATTTTTGCCATCACTTTAAGCATGCCTTTGGCAATTGCCTTTCGGTATGCCTTAACAACATCCTCATCACTATCCAAATTAATTAATTTGTCTCTTCTGGCTTGCCATAATGCTTCAAATGCTAGGTAAGGGTTAACTGCATCCGCGCCGAATCCGGTCAGCAGACAAAAATGATGAACCTCTCTTGCTTCTCCAGTTTCAACTATGATGCCTACCTGAGTTCGCATATGGTTAGCTACTAAGTGCCTGTGAACTGCAGAAGAGGCAAGGAGTGAGCTAACAGCATTTCGATTAGAATTAATTTTTCTGTCTGACAAAATGACAAGGCTGTGACCATCTTTGATAGCTTGTGTGCTTTGTTCACATATTGAGTCAAGCATTTCAGCTAGACTATGATTTCCCTTGGTCTCGTATGTTATATCTATTGTCTTACTTGTCCAGCCTCTATGGTCGCATTGATTGAGTGCAGCCATTTCTTCATTGGTCAAAATAGGATGATCAACCACCAGCCGGTGAGCATTCTCTTCTTTATTGCTCAATAAATTTCCTTCCGGCCCTATCGAGCAACTCAGAGACATAACGACTTCTTCTCTGATTGAGTCAATCGCAGGATTTGTAACCTGAGCGAAGAGCTGCTTAAAGTAGTCGTATATAATTCTTGACTGATCCGATAAGCACGCTAGTGCAGAGTCATTTCCCATTGAGCCAACTGGATCCCTTAGTTCACTGACTAAAGGCAGCAACATAAATTGAAGTGTTTCTGTGCTGTAGCCGAATGCCTTAAGTCTGTTGATGAGGGTGTCTGGATAGAATCCTTTGGAATCACCCTCTGATGTCAAGTCGGCTAAGGATATCTGTTGGTTATTTAGCCAATCTGCGTATGGATTCTTGTTTGCAAAACTATTTTTAATTTCATTATCATCAATGAGCTCGCCTTTTTTAAAATCAACAAGAAACATTTTTCCAGGTCTTAGCCTGCCTTTTGTCTTAACGTTATTTGTTTCAACATCAACAACTCCAACCTCAGAAGCCATAATGACTCGATCATCATGAGTTAGATAATAACGAGACGGTCTTAGACCATTTCTATCAAGTACTGCTCCAATATAGCGTCCATCCGTAAAGGCAATTGATGCGGGTCCATCCCAAGGCTCCATGACGTTTGAAAAGTACTCATAGAATGCTTTTTTTTCTGAGCTCATTTCTGTATCATTCTGCCAAGCTTCTGGCACCATCATCAATACAGCCTCCTGAAGAGATCTGCCATTCATCAATAAAAACTCTAAAACATTATCAAAACTTCCAGAATCTGACACCTCAGTTTCTATGACTGGGAGTGTTTTTGACAGGTTGTCACCAAAGATATCACTCTCAAGAACGCCTTCTCGCGCCCTCATCCAGTTATAATTTCCTTGGCGAGTGTTAATCTCACCATTGTGAGCCATAAACCTACAGGGCTGAGCTCTGTCCCAAGAAGGAAACGTATTGGTCGAGAAGCGAGAGTGGACCATAGCTAAATAAGTGCTAAATTTTTTATTACTTAGGTCAGTGTAGAAGTCTAATAATTGCGACCCCATGAGCATCCCCTTGTAGATGATTACTCTGGAGGATAAACTGCAGACATAGAACATTAAAGCCTGAGAAATTGACTCATCGGTTCGGATTATTTTAGAAATATTTTTGCGAATCACATAAAGGACTCCTTCAAAGTCGTCCTGATCTAAATTGCTAGCATTTTCAATAATAAGCTGCTTAATTTGAGGTTGTGATTCTCGAGCTGTATCTCCTACATTAGCAAGAATAGAGTCTACAGGAACGTCTCTCCAGCCAATCAAAGATTGGCCTTCTTCATTAATAATTTTTTCAACTAAAGTGATGCAGAAATCTCTTTCTTTTGGATCCTGCGGCAAAAACACATTACCAACACCGTAAGAACCAGGAGCCACATTAATGCTGAATAGTCTTTCGATTTCATCTGAGAAAAACTCATGAGGAATGTCAGTCAGTATTCCAGCACCATCACCCGTATTCGCCTCACATCCGCATGCACCGCGATGGTCCATTCTTGTGAGCATCTCTAGGGCATCTTGCGTAATTTGATGAGATGAGTTGCTTTTCAGATTGGCAATAAATCCAACTCCACAGTTTTCTTTCTCATTGTTTGGGTCATAAAGCCCACGCGCTTTTGGCAAATGTAATTGCTTTTTTTTCATAAATATTGAGTCTAGAACGGATACCGACGAACCTTGTAGTATACCTGAATATTTTGATAAATTAAAGACCAAATTATCCCATATCTATTGTTATGAAAGGGATTTTAAGGTAGAATTATTTTCATTTTTCTAGTCATATGTTGGCAATAATTTCACCCTCAAAAACGCAAGATTTTTCTCAATGCAATATCGATGTCTTTTCTCAAACTAGGCAGATAGAGAGTTCAAATGAGTTAATTGGAATTCTCAAAAATAAAAGTAAATCCCAAATTTCAAAATTGATGTCATTGAGTGAAAAATTATCAGAATTAAACTTTGATCGTTTTCAAAAGTTTCAATTACCCTTTACACTTAAAAATGCTAAGCAGGCAATTCTTGCATTCAAAGGCGATGTTTATAACGGCATCAATGCCCCAGAGTTATCCCATGAAGATTTAGAGTTCGCTCAAGGCAAAGTTAGAATGCTATCGGGCCTTTATGGGGTTATCAGGCCGCTTGATTTGATACAGCCTTACCGCTTGGAGATGGGCACAAAGCTCAGTAATGGAAAAGGGAGCGACCTCTATGACTACTGGGGGTCGGACATCAGCAATGTGCTTAATGAAGATGAGTCTGATTTAATTGTTAATCTTGCTTCAAATGAATACTTCAAAGCGATTGATAAAAATACTCTCAATGCAAATATCTTGGATATTGTTTTTAAAGAAAAGAAAGGGGACGCCTACAAAGTGATTGGAATATATGCAAAAAGAGCGAGAGGTTTGATGGTTAATTATATTATTAGAAATAGACTAGAAAACCCTGAGAA
>ERZ802831.31-NODE-31-length-61475-cov-43.233_pt1 | contig 61475 bp, 62 predicted proteins | sample MGYA00345655_ERZ802831 | MGnify/ENA primary metagenome ERZ802831 (study PRJEB30503, sample SAMEA104212376) | marine metagenome | biome: Westerlies Biome; feature: [SRF] surface water layer (ENVO:00010504) within the epipelagic zone...; material: water (ENVO:00002006)...
AACTCTCGACCCTCTCCTTGGCAAGGAGATGCTCTACCACTGAGCTACATCCGCAGGTCGCCTGTGCGGGGTGTGTTCCCTGCGACCAGAAGATCATGCACCACGGCGGGGCCGCTGGTCAATCAGCCGCAGACAGCGACGCCATCAGGGATCCCATCTCCAGGGCCTGCAGGCCGTAGGACCAGCCCAGGTTGCTCTTGATCCCGGCCCGCTCCAGGGCCTGCTGCATCGTGTCGGTGGTGAGCACCCCGAAGATCACCGGCACCCCGGTGTCGCGCGCCACAGCGGCGATGCCCTTGCTCGATTCCGCCACCACCACATCGAAGTGGGGGGTATCGCCGCGGATCACCGCTCCGAGGGTGATCAGCACCTGGTAACGGCCACTGCGGGCCAGCTGCTGGGAGACAACCGGCAGCTCGAAGGATCCGGGCACCCAGGCCACATCCAGCTGGGAGCTCGTCGCCGACGTATCCACGCCATGACGGGCCAGGCAATCCAGGCAGCCACTCAGCAGCTTGCCGGTGACCAGATCATTGAAACGGGCCACCACGACGGCGATGCGCAGTCCCGACGCATCGGTGAAACGTCCCTCGAAGGTGGCCATACGGTCCTCAGACGACGAAGAAGCTCACTCCCCAGTTGAGCAGAACGAGGGCCACCCACACGGCACTGCCCAGAAGGATCAACCGATTGGAACGGCCGCTGTCCTCACTGGAGGCATACAGCACCGGCACCGCAACGATCAGAGCGAAGGACGCCACCACGAGGGCAAACACGGTGAGGGTGTTGAGGTACTGCATGGGTGAACCGGTCGTGGGGCGATTCTCACATGACGGACCCGCGGCCTGAGAGCGGTTTCGGCAGTCTTCACAAGCCGACGCCCCTACGATCGGGCCTGCGTCCGAGCAACCGTGCCGAGATCCGCTGATCCCCAGCCGGAACTGGCCCTGCAGGGCAGCCTGTTCGGCGAACCGGAACCGGCTGAGGCCGCAGCGGAGCCAGCCTCTGACGCCGCCGGCGACCTCAGCGATGCGGCCCTCGGGGCCGATGCCGCCGCCAGACCCCGCCGCCGCCGGCAGCCGGAGCCGAGCGCCCCCAGCCCGGACACCGCCGGCACAGCGGACGAGAACGAAGAAGACGACGACGACCTGCCCGCCTGGGCCCACCACAGCCAGGTGGATCCGCAGCAGCTGACGCCGATGCTGCGCCATTACGTGGAGCTGAAGGCGGCCCACCCCGAGCGGGTGCTGCTCTATCGCCTCGGGGACTTCTTCGAGTGCTTCTTCGAGGATGCGATCCAGCTCTCCCGCCTGCTGGAACTCACGCTCACCGGCAAGGAGGGGGGCAAAGCCATCGGCCGTGTGCCGATGGCGGGCATTCCCCATCACGCCGCCGAGCGCTACTGCGCCGAACTGATCCGCCGCGGCTGCTGCGTGGCCCTCTGCGATCAGCTGGAGACCACCCCGGCCAAGGGAGCCCTGCTGAAACGGGACATCACCCGGGTGCTCACCCCCGGCACCGTGCTGGAGGAGGGGCTGCTCAGTGCCCGCCGCAACAACTGGCTGGCGGCCGTGGTGGTGGAGCCGGCCACCCGGCAGACACCGTTCCGATGGGGGCTGGTGAGCGCCGATGTGAGCACCGGCGAGGTGCAGCTGATGCAGCGCCACGGCAGCGACAGCCTGCATCAGGAACTGAGCCGGCTGGAGGCCTCCGAACTGCTCTGGAGCGAACCCGGCGAGCGACCGGCCTGGTGCCCCGATCGGCTGCAGCTCACCCCGATGCCCAGCACCCCCTTCAGCCGGCCGGAAGCCGAGCAGGCGCTGCTGCTGCACTACCAGCTGGCCACCATCGACGGTCTGGGCCTGCAGGAGCTGCCCCTGGCGCTGCGGGCCACCGGCGGCCTGCTGGCCTATCTGCGCGACACCCAGCCCCTCGAGGAGGCCAGCCGGGTGCCGCTGGAGCGACCTCACATCGTGCACAGCGGCGATGCCCTGGTGCTGGACGCTCAGACCCGCCGCAACCTGGAACTCACGGCCACCCAGCGGGACGGCCAGTTCCAGGGCTCCCTGCTCTGGGCGGTGGACCGCAGCCTCACCGCCATGGGAGGCCGCAGCCTGCGGCGCTGGATCGAGGCACCCCTGATGCAGCGGGCTGCCATCGAAGCCCGCCAGCAACTGATCGGCCGGCTGGTGGAGCAACGCCGTCAGCGGCAGGCGATCCGCCGGTTGCTGCGACCGATGGGCGATCTCGAACGGCTGGCGGGACGCGCCGGCGCAGGCCATGCCGGTGCCCGTGATCTGGTGGCGATCGCCGATGGCCTCGAACGCCTGCCGCGGCTGGCGACGTTGCTGGAGAGCGATGCCGCTCCGCTGCCCGACGGCATCGCGCTGCTGCAGGCCCTGGATCCGGCGCTCTCGGCATTGGCCAGCAGCATCCGGGAACAACTGCTCGAGACACCTCCTCTCTCCCTCAACGATGGAGGCCTGATCCACGACGGGGTCGACCCGCTGCTGGACGGCTTGCGCAATCAGCTCGACGACCAGGACGCCTGGCTGGCGCAGCAGGAGCAGCAGGAACGCCGCCTCAGCGGCAACAACAACCTCAGGCTCCAATACCACCGCACCTTCGGCTACTTCCTGGCGGTGAGCAAAGCCAAGGCCACCGCCGTGCCGGACCACTGGATCCGCCGCCAGACCCTGGCCAACGAGGAACGCTTCATCACGCCAGACCTGAAGGAGCGGGAGGGGCGCATCTTCCAGCTGAGGGCCCGCGCCTGCCAACGCGAATACGACCTGTTCTGTCAGCTGCGGCTGCAGGTGGGGGCGGAAGCGGAAGCCATCCGTCGCGCCGCCCGGGCCGTGGCGGCCCTCGACGCCCTCTGCGGCCTGGCGGAGGTGGCCGCCACCAGCGGTTACTGCTGCCCGCAGATCAGCGACGACCGGGTGCTGAAACTGGAGGAATCGCGCCATCCCGTGGTGGAGCAGCTGCTGGTGGAGCGAGCCTTCACCCCCAACGACGTGACCCTCGGGGATGGCCAGGACCTGGTGGTGCTCACCGGCCCCAATGCCAGCGGCAAGAGCTGCTATCTGCGGCAGCTCGGGCTGATCCAGCTGCTGGCCCAGGTGGGCAGCTGGGTGCCGGCGCGGTCGGCGCGCATCGGCCTGGCGGATCGCATCTTCACCCGCGTCGGCGCCGTGGATGATCTGGCGGCCGGCCAGTCCACCTTCATGGTGGAGATGGCGGAGACCGCCAACATCCTTCACCACGCCACAGACCGCTCCCTGGTGCTGCTCGATGAGATCGGCCGCGGCACCGCCACTTTTGATGGTCTCTCGATCGCCTGGGCCGTGAGCGAGCACCTGGCGGGCGATCTGCAGGCCCGCACCGTGTTCGCCACCCACTATCACGAGCTCAACGCCCTCTCACGGGAACGGAGCAACGTGGTGAATTTCCAGGTGCTGGTGGAGGAGACCGGCGATGACCTGGTGTTCCTGCACAAAGTGAGTGCCGGTGGCGCCAGCCGCAGTTACGGCATCGAGGCAGCCCGACTCGCCGGTGTGCCCCCCAGCGTGGTGCTGCGGGCCCGCCAGGTTCTCGATCGTCTCGATCAGGACGACCTGCCTCTGGCCGCCTGACGCTTCAGACCTTGCCCGCCATCTTCTGACGCAGCTGCTTGATGCGGTCGCGCAGGTTGGCGGCGTCCTCGAAGTCCAGCTTCTTGGCCGCCTCCTTCATCTTCCCTTCCAGCTGTTCAATCAGCTCCGGCAGCGCCTCCAGGGCCATGCCGGCATCGGGGTCCTCCTCCAGGGCCTTGGCGGCCTTGCCGGCCACCTGCACCAGATCGGCATCGGGGCCGTCCTGCTTCAGCTTGCGGCTCAGTTCCAGGAAACTGAGAATCGAATTGCTGGCCTTCTTGCCGGCGGCGGTGGGCACCACACCGTGCTTCTCGTTGTAGGCCTGCTGAATCGCCCGGCGGCGCTCGGTCTCCGAAATCGCCTTGGCCATGGAATCGGTGAGGTTGTCGGCGTAGAGCAGGGCCACACCCTCCACATGGCGTGCCGCCCGGCCGATGGTCTGGATCAGCGAACGCTCCGCCCGCAGGAAGCCCTCCTTGTCGGCATCGAGGATCGCCACCAGGCTCACCTCCGGCAGGTCCAGCCCCTCCCGCAGCAGGTTCACGCCCACCAGCACGTCGTATTCACCCAGGCGCAGGTCCTGAATGATCTCGATCCGCTCGATCGAGTGGATCTCCGAATGCAGGTAGCGCACGCGCACCTCGTTCTCCGCCAGGTAGTCGGTGAGGTCCTCCGCCATGCGCTTGGTGAGGGTCGTCACCAGCACCCGCTGCTGCTTCGCGGCCCGGTCGCGGATCTCTCCCAGCAGGTCATCCACCTGACCGGTGGTGGGCCGCACCTCCACGATCGGATCGAGCACGCCGGTGGGGCGGATCACCTGCTGGGCCACCTGTTCACCGCTCACCTCCAGCTCCCAGTTGCCCGGGGTGGCACTCACAAACACGGTCTGACTGGCCTTCTCCCAGAACTCCTCCCCCTTCAGCGGCCGGTTGTCGGCAGCGCTGGGGAGGCGGAAGCCGTGCTCGATCAGCACCTTCTTGCGGGCCTGATCGCCGTTGTACATCGCCTGCAGCTGCGAACAGGTGACGTGGCTCTCGTCCACGATCAGCAGCCAGTCCTTGGGGAAGTAATCGATCAGGCACTCCGGCGGAGAACCCTCCTCCCGGCCGGCCAGATGACGGGCGTAGTTCTCCACCCCGTTGCAGTAACCCACCTGCCCCAGCATCTCCAGGTCGTACTTGGTGCGCTGCTCCAGCCGCTGGGCCTCCAGCAGCTTGCCCTCGGCATTGAGCACCTCCAGCCGCTCCCGCAGTTCGCTGCGGATGGCGCCGATCGCCGACTCGAGACGATCCTTGGGCGTCACGAAGTGCTTGGCGGGGTAGATGTTCACCGCATCGATGCTCTGGAGGATCTCACCGGTGGTGGGGTCCACGTAGCGGATCGCCTCCACCTCGTCGCCGAACAGCTCGATGCGCACCAGCCGGTCTTCGTAGGCCGGGCCGATCTCCAGCACGTCCCCCTTGATCCGGAAACGCCCCCGGGCGATCTCCACATCGTTGCGGCTGTACTGGTTGTCCACCAGCTCGCGCAGCTGACGGCGCACATTGAGCGTTTCCCCCACCTCGAACTTCACCGCGGCCTTGAGGTATTCACTGGGGATGCCCAGGCCGTAGATGCAGCTGATCGAGGCCACCACGATCACGTCGCGCCGTTCGAACAACGACCGTGTTGCCGAGTGGCGCAGCATGTCGATCTCCTCGTTGATCGACGCCGTCTTGGCGATGTAGGTGTCGCTGACCGGAACGTAGGCCTCCGGCTGGTAGTAGTCGTAGTACGAGATGAAGTATTCGACGGCGTTCTCGGGGAAGAACTCCCGCAGCTCATTGCACAGCTGCGCGGCCAGCGTCTTGTTGTGAGCGAGCACCAGCGCCGGTCGTCCGGTCTTGGCGATCACATTCGCCATCGTGAAGGTCTTGCCCGTGCCGGTGGCTCCCAGCAGGGTCTGATAACGCTCGCCGCCGTTGACGCCTTTCACCAGCTGCTGGATCGCCGTCGGCTGATCCCCCTTGGGGGAGTAAGGCGCCGTGAGGTCGAAGGCAGGCATGAACGCCGGCGTGGCGGTCGCTCAGCTTATGGGCAATGCCGCACGAGTGAAGTCCACATCCGCCAGGCCGAGGGCGTTGATCACGATGGCGCTGATCACGCCGTAGGCCACGGCTCCGAGCACGGCGCTGGAGAGGCCGTTCTTCAGGCTGAAGCCATTGATCATCCGCGCCGCCATGGCAAACAACACCACGGTGATCAGCCAGTTGAACAACCAGGTGATCGGTGCGATCAGGCCCCCCAGACTGGCCACAGCCCAGGGCAGAGCGAGGATCAGCTTCAGGGGCAGGATCAGCAGCGTGCCGAGCAGGCCGATCACCACGGCCGACGAGAGCGCCGTGCCGAAGCTCGCCATCTCAACACCGAGAGGGAGCGCCCCCACAAGCAGCAACACCAAAGCCCTGACGGGCCACTGCAGCAACCAACCGATCATTTTCGAACCGTGGGGGAGGACTCGACGCTCAACGTAGAAATCAAGCCCTCCGCTGTCAGCAACCGGGGCGACTCAGACACGGCTGGGGACGGCCTGCAGCAACGCTGCCCGCAGACCGCGAACCACGGCCACCATCGCCAGCTCATCGCTGAGGCGGTTCACCGCAGAACCGACACCGACGCCTGCGGCACCAGCGGCAATCGCCATCGGCAGGGTGACCGCCGAAAGTCCGGACGCACAGAGCACGGGCACATCCACGGCCCGGCTGATGCTGTGCGCCGCCGCCAGGGTGGGAGCCGCCTTCTCGATCAGGCCGAGGCTGCCGGCACTGAAGGGCCTGGCACTGGTGCCGCCCTCGGTCTGGATCAGGTCAGCTCCGGCCGCCACCAGATCCACAGCCAGCTGCTCCTGCTGGTCCAGCGGCAGCACATGGGGCACGGTCACGCTGAGCACCACCTGCGGCAGCAGCTCCCGGGTGCGACGGGTGAGGGCCAGCACCTCCTCAGCGCCGAACACGCGGCCCTCGGGATAGAAGGCATCGAAATTGCCGATCTCCACCATCACCGCACCGGCTGCGACCGCCGCTGGAAACTGCTCGGGCTCCACCGAAGACACGCAGACCGGCACACCACCGGACTCACGGATCGCCAGCGACACCAGTTCCGGATCGCAGGCCACGTCGATCAGATCAGCCCCGCCATGGCCGGCCGCACGAGCCACACGCGCGACGCTGGCCGCATCGAAGTTCATCAGGCCGGCGATCACCTTGAGCGCCGAACGCTGCTCGAGGCTGCGCTGCAGAGCGACGGGCAGCTGCTGGAGACGGGACATGGAGACTGGACAGCGATCCGTTGATTCTCACACCGTGGAGGAACCCTGTCCGCCACCGTGAGCTAAGACCGTGAGCTGGACTCCCTGGCACGATCGACTGCATCGCCGCTTGCTGCAGCAGCCGGCCTTGCTGCCCAGCGGAAGCCGACTGCTGCTGGCGATCTCCGGCGGCCAGGATTCGATGGCGCTCTGTGCCCTGCTGACGGAGCTGGTGCCGTTGCACCGGTGGGACCTGACGCTCTGGCATGGCGACCACGGCTGGCATCCGGACTCCGGGCGGATCGCAACGGAACTCAGCGACTGGGCCCGCAGCCATCAGCTGGCGATCCGGATCGAACGGGCGGAGCCCACCGCAGTCGCCAGCGAAGCCGCTGCCCGGAGCTGGCGTTACACCTGCCTGATGGAGCAGGCCAGCGCCGAACAACGCGATGTGGTCACCGGCCACACGGCCACCGACCGGGCCGAAACCCTGCTGCTGCAGATGGCCCGCGGAACCGACCTGGCCGGCCTCGGCAGCCTGCGGCCGCTGCGGCCCCTCTCGGCCGCCGCACCCGAGGGGCCCTGGCTGCGGCGGCCGCTGCTGAGCTTCAGCCGCCATGACACCGGCGCCATCTGCCGCGACCTGACGCTGCCGCTGTGGCTCGACCCCAGCAATGCAGACCCGGCCTACGCCCGCAACAGGGTCCGCCTGGAGCTCCTGCCGGTGCTGGAGGCCCTGCATCCCGGGGCGGAGCGGCGGATGGCGGATCTGGCGGAGCGACTGTCCCAGGTGCAGGACACCCGCCAGGAACTGGCGGAGCTGGCGCTGCAGCACCTGCAACGCCCCGATGGTCTGGACCGCCGCGGCCTCGGTCGTCTGAGCGGTGCCAGCCGACGACAGCTGCTGGCCCTCTGGCTGGACCAGCAAGGGGTGACGGGCTGCGATGCCGAACTGCTGGAGGAGCTGAGCCGGCGACTCGCGCTCGGTGCCGCCGGCGGCGGCTGTGATCTGCCCGGGGGCTGGCGCCTCAGCTGGCAGGGGAATGATCTGACGCTGCTGCCGCCCGCAGCAGCGCGTTGACGGCCGCCCCCACCAGACCCGCTCCGCCGCGGCTGCTGTCGAGCCGGATCTGGGGCAGATCACTGCAGGCCAGATGACGCTTGCTGTCCTCAACGCCAACGAAGCCCACCGGCATGCCGATCACCAGACTCGGGGCTGGCTGGCCAGCCGCCACCTGATCCAGCAGCAGCTCCAGGGCCGTCGGCGCACTGCCGATCAGCACCAGCGGTGCCGGGGCGACGGCACTCAGCTCCCTCCAGGCGAGAGCCATGCCGGCCGCCGTGCGGGTCGAACCCGCGGGCGCCTGGTCTGGGGCCCAGTCCAGAACACAGTGCACCGGCGTGCCCAGAGTGCGGCCGGCCATCGGTGCCACCGCCGCGGCCGCCATCGCTGTGTCGGTGAGGATCGCCGCGCCACGCCGCAGCGCCTCCACCCCCCGCTCGCAGGCGCCGGGGCTGAACCGCAGCAGAGGGGCCAGCCCTGGATCGCCGCTGCTGTGCACCAGACGTTCCAGCACCTGCTGCTGCAATGGATCAAGTCCGGTGCTGCCCAGCAGAGCACGGATGCGCCGGATGCTTTCGGTGAAGATCGGGTGGTCCTGGGCCATCAACGCCATCATCAGCGCATGCCCATTCATTTGATCTGGGGAGATGACGCCGCGGCACGGGACCGGGCCATCGATGCGCTGATCAAAACGCTGGTGGACCCCGCCTGGAGCAGCATCAACCTCAGCCGCCTCGACGGTGCCGAAGCCGGGCAGGCGGCTCAGGCCCTGGAGGAGGCCCGCACGCCGCCGTTCGCCAGTGGCGGCCGCGTGGTGCTGCTGCAGCGCAGTCCGTTCTGCAACGCCTGCCCCACGGAGCTGGCGGATCGCTTCGAAGCCTCCCTGGAGCTGCTGGCGGACGACGCCCATCTGGTGTTGGTGAACCCCGCCAAACCGGATGGTCGCCTGCGCACCACCAAGGCGCTGCAGAAGCGGATCAAGCAGGGACTGGACCATGAGCAACGCTTTCAACTGCCGGCGGTCTGGGACGGCGCCGGTCAGCGCCAGCTGGTGGAACGCACCGCCGATGCCCTTGGACTGCAACTGGAACGCGATGCCATCGACCCTCTTGTGGAAGCGATCGGCAACGACAGCGCCCGCCTGGAATCGGAACTGCGCAAGCTGTCGCTGCGGGCCACCACCATCAACGCAGCGCTCGTGGAGGAGCTGGTGGGCGGTCTGGCCACCAACGCTCTGCAGGTGGGGGATGCGCTGCTGGAGGGGAATGCGGGCGAGGCGATCGCCCGTTGGGATGCCCTGATCGATGCCGGTGAACCGGCCCTGCGCATCGTCGCCACCCTCACCGGGCAGATCCGTGGCTGGCTTTGGGTGAGCCTGCTGGAGCAGCAGGGAGAGCGGGATGTGGCGGTGATCGCCAAGGCCGCCGGCATCGGCAACCCGAAGCGCATCTATGTGATGCGCAAACAGCTGCAGGGGCGGCCTGCCAAGCGGTTTCTCTCCCTGCTGGGACGCCTGCTGGAGGTGGAGGCACGACTGAAGCGGGGATCGCCACCGGAGGATGCCTTCCGCGACGGCCTGCTGGGGTGAGAAACTCCAGCGTTACTGGGATCCCGCGCATGGCCCTGTTGGTGCAGAAGTTCGGCGGCACCTCCGTCGGCAGCGTCGAGCGCATCCAGGCCGTGGCTCAGCGCATCGCCCGCTGCCGGGAGGAAGGCCACGACGTGGTCGTGGTGGTCTCCGCCATGGGGCACACCACCGACGAACTCACCGGGCTGGCGGCAGCGATCAACGCCGACCCGCCGCGACGGGAGATGGACATGCTGCTGGCCAGCGGCGAGCAGGTGTCGATCGCACTGCTGGCGATGGCTCTGAACGCTCTTGGGGTGAGCGCTGTGTCGATGACAGGCCCGCAGGTCGGCATCGTCACCGAATCCACCCACGGCCGTGCGCGCATCCTCGAGATCCGCACCGACCGGGTGCAGGGTCGCCTGGCGGACGGCTCCGTCGTGGTGGTGGCCGGGTTTCAAGGCACCAGCAGCGGCAGCGGCGGAATCGCGGAGATCACCACCCTGGGCCGCGGCGGATCGGACACCTCGGCCGTTGCTCTTGCCGCGGCGCTCGGCGCCGACGCCTGCGAGATCTACACCGATGTGCCGGGTGTGCTGACCACGGATCCGCGCAAGGTGACCGATGCCCAGCTGATGACCGAGATCAGCTGTGACGAGATGCTGGAACTGGCCAGCCTGGGTGCGTCTGTGCTGCATCCCCGGGCGGTGGAGATCGCACGCAACTACGGGGTTCCCCTGGTGGTGCGCTCCAGCTGGAGCGACGCTCCAGGCACACGGCTCACCAGCCGCAGTCGCCGCCCGATCGGCCGGGACGGCCTCGAGCTCGGCAGTCCCGTGGACGGCGTGGAACAGCTGGATCAGCAGGCGGTGCTGGGGCTTTCAAGAATTCCCGATCAACCCGGCATCGCCGCCCGTCTGTTCGAGACGCTGTCCGGGGCGGACATCAACGTTGATCTGATCATCCAGTCGACCCATGAGGGCAGCAGCAACGACATCACCTTCACCGTGGCGGAAGCGGATCTGGAGCGGGCCAAGGACGTCTGTGCCGGACTGCTTCAGAGCCTCGGGGGCGATCTCTCGGCCGAAGGAGGCATGACCAAGCTGAGCATCAGCGGCGCGGGGATGATGGGGCGCCCCGGCATCGCCGCCGGACTGTTCACCTGTCTGTCGCAGCAAGGCATCAACCTGCGGCTGATCGCCACCAGCGAAGTGAAGGTGAGCTGCGTGATTGACGCCGCGAACGGACGCAAGGCACTGCAGGCCGTGCGCGAGGCCTTCGAAGTGCAGGATGCACAGGTTCAGCTGAATCCATCCGTCTGCGACAGGGGCGAACCGGAGGTACGAGGGGTCGCCCTCGACCGGGATCAGGCGCAGCTGAGTGTGCGGCACGTGCCGGACCGTCCGGGGACGGCGGCAGCCCTCTGTTCAGCCCTGGCCGAAGCCGGCATCAGTCTTGATGCGATCGTCCAGTCCGAGCGGCAGCACGGTGATGGGTCGCGGGACATCAGCTTCATCCTGCGCAAGGAGGACCGGGACCGAGCTGATGTCGCCCTGGCCCCCCTGCTGGCGCAGTGGCCTGGAGCCGCCTTGGAGGAAGGGCCCGCGATTGCCCGGGTGAGCGCTGTCGGGGCCGGCATGCCGGCCACCGCCGGAACCGCGGGCCGCATGTTCCGGGCCCTGGCGGAAGCCGACATCAACATCGCCCTGATCGCCACCAGCGAGATCCGCACCAGCTGCCTCGTGGCGGACGCCGCCGGCGTGGCTGCTCTGAAGGCGGTCCACGCCGGATTCGAGCTGGGCGGCGGGGAGCATCATCAGGCGCAGGGAACCGCCTCACCCCTGGACAGCGACTGATGGACGGCGATTTCCAGCAGCGATACCAGGCAGCCGAACAGGCGTACGGGGAAGGGCGGTATGCCGATGCCGACACGCTGGCCACGACTCTGCTCCAGCAGCTGGAAGCCACCCCGGACTCGCCCGAAACCCGCGCAGCGAAACTGGGCTGGCGGGCCATCGTCGGCCTGTTGCTGGGCCACATCACGCTGTACGGACAGCAGCAGCCCGACCCGGCAGCGGGCTTCTATCAACTGGTTCTGGACAGTGATCCCCAGGAGACGCTGGCGGAACTCGCCCGTCAGGGGCTGAACCGTTGTCAGGCACAGCAGCCCGGCGAAGCGCAGCGGCCGGACCTGCTGCAGGATCCGTTCGTCAATTCCGGCTCGGCAGCAGCACCATCCGCACAGCAACAACAAGCGCGGCCCACCGCCATGCCTTGGCTGGATGCACCGTCGCCTGCGGAGCCGGAGCCTGAACCAAGTCCGACGCCAACACCAAGCCAGGAACCTCTCCAAGCCCAGGAACACTTCCAAACCCAGGAAAGTCCCGCAGAGGCTGAGCAGGAAGAGACTGAGCAGGAAGAGGCTGAAACCAGCGACCCTGAGCAGGTGCTGAGCGGCGCCCTGCTGAGAGTTCGGCTGGACGCCATGCAGGAGGCAGACCCTGAGCAGAGAGCCGATGACAGTGCATCAGCCTCTCTGCTCCAGCGGCTACGACGACAGCTGAGGCGTTCAGACCGCCGCTGAACGACGGCGACGGGTGCGGCCAGCAGGAATCTCCGGTTCCGGCTCCACCTTGGGCTCCACCTTCTCGGCAACTGCCGCCTTGGCCGCGGTGGGAGCCACCTTGACGGGCGCTGGCGCAGGATCACGACGGCCATTGCTGGCACTGGCGGGGCGCCCTGCGCGACCACGGGAAGCGGGACGGTCGTCCTTCTCCTCCATCGCCTTCGACTTGTAGGCAGGCGTTCCGGAAGGAGCCGGCTGCACCAGGCAGAGAATCAGCGGCTCCACCTGCAGCTCACGGCGCATGCGCCGGCCGAGGCCCACTTCCACTTCCCGCTGCACACCCATCCAGTCCACTTCCGGTGCCTTGCCGCCGGTGTTGCGGCAGAGCTGCTTCCACTTGTTCTCGAGCACCCAGGTGATCTCGCGCTCGGTCCACATCGACATCTTGCGGGCATCGGCGGTCGTGACCACACCGCGCAGGTTGACCCGAGGCGGCGCCACCATCTGACCGTCGGTGCTGATGGCCGCGAGGATCGTGATGATGCCGTCCTCCGCCAGCTGCTGACGCTCCTTCAGCACCCTGGCGTCGACGATGCCGTTGCGGGATTGATCGAGCAGCTCGATGCCGGCCTTCACCGGATCCCCCTTGCGGATCGAATCCGGAGTGAGCTCAACCACATCACCGTTGTCGATGATCAGCGTGTTGTTCTCCGGCACACCCATGGAGTGACCGGTCTTGGCGTGCTGAACAAGCATGCGGTGCTCGCCGTGCACAGGCACGAAGAACTTCGGTTTGGTCAGGGCCAGCATCAGCTTCTGGTCCTCCTGGAAGCCGTGACCGGACACATGGATGCCTTCGCCCTTGCCGTAAACGACCTTGGCCCCGAGCATCATCAAGCGATCGATCGTGTTGACCACGGAAATCGTGTTTCCAGGGATCGGGCTGGCGGAGAAGATGATCGTGTCGCTGGGCTTCACCTTCACCTGGGGATGCTCCCCACGGGAGATGCGGCTCAGAGCGGCCAGCGGCTCACCCTGACTGCCGGTCATCAGCAGCAGCGTCTCGCGATCGGGCACATCATTGATCTGCTTGATCGGCACGAACAGATCATCCGGAGCACGCATGTAGCCGAGCTCGCGGGCCTTGGCGATCACGTTGAGCATGGAACGCCCGAGCAGACCAACCTTGCGGCCGTTCTTGAGAGCCAGTTCGAGGATCATCGAAACCCGGTGGATCGAACTGGCGAAGGTGGTGATGATCACTCGCCCCTCGGCACTGGCCATGTGGCGATCGAGGTTGGGGAACACCGAACGCTCCGGCGGGCAGAAACCCGGCACCTCTGCGTTGGTTGAATCGCTGAACAGGCAGAGAACACCCTGTTCACCGTGGTGCGCCAGGCGGGCGATGTCGAAGAATTCGCCATCCACCGGTGTGTGATCGAACTTGAAGTCGCCGGTGAAGATGATCGTGCCCACCGGAGTGGTGATGGCCAGCGAATAGCTGTCGGCCATCGAGTGGGTGTTGCGGATGAATTCCACCGAGAAGTGCTGACCCACCTTCACCACTTCCCGCGGGGTGACGGTCTGCAGCGTGGTGCGGTCGGTGACGCCCGCCTCTTCCATCTTTCCGGTGAGCATCGACAGGGCCAGGCGCGGCCCGTAGATCACCGGAATGTTGAAGTGCTTGAGGTGATGGGAGATGCCACCGATGTGGTCCTCATGCCCATGGGTGACGATCATGCCCCGGATCCGCTTCTGGTTCTCGCGCAGGAAGCTGGTGTCAGGCAGCACCACATTCACGCCATGCATGCCGTCGCTGGGGAAAGCGAGGCCGGCATCCACCAGCATCAGGTCATCGCCGTACTCGAACACACAGGTGTTCTTGCCGATCTCGTGCAGGCCGCCGAGGGGGATCACCCGCAGGCAGGGCTCCTGGCCTTTCGCGGATCTGGAACTGTTGGTCATGGAAAAAAGGGAACGAAAGAGAACTTGTGTGCGTAAGCCTTTGAACCGGACCTAGGTCTGGCGTAGGGCGGACAGGATCTGGGACAGGGCATCTCGCATGGCGTCAGGCAGAGGGTTGAGGGGAAGACGGGGATCGCCGACGGGGAAGCCGCTGAGCTGGAGAGCTGCTTTCACCGGGATCGGATTGGTGGTGGCAAACAGGGCCTTGAAGAGGGGCTGCAACTGTTCGTGGTGGCCGAGCGCTATCGCTCCCTGACCACTGAGGTGAGCTTCGATCATGGCGCGGATGCGACGCCCTGCGATGTGGCTTGCCACGCTCACCACACCGACGGCGCCCACGGCGAGCATCGGCAGGGTGAGGCCATCGTCGCCGCTGTAGATCGCCAGGCGCGGACCACAGGCCAGACGCAGCTGCGTGACCTCCTCCGTGGTGCCGCTGGCCGCCTTGAAACTGGTGATGTTGGGGCAGTCCATCAACCGAGCCGCCGTGGCGGGTTGAAGGCTGCAACCGGTCCGACCGGGAATGTTGTAAAGCATCAGGGGCAGATCCGGTGCTGCAGCCGAAACAGCCCGGAAATGAGCCTCCAATCCATCCTGAGGCGGCTTGTTGTAGTAGGGCGCCACCACGAGAGCACCGTCCGCTCCGGCCTCGGCAGCCTCGCGGGTGGCCGTCACCGCTTCGGCGGTGCTGTTGCTGCCGGTGCCCGCCAGCACCTTCACTCCAGGACCCACCGCCTGCCGCACGGCTTCCAGCAGTTGCCGCTGTTCCTGCCAGCTGAGGGTGGGTGACTCACCGGTGGTGCCGCACACCACAAGGCCATCGGACCCCTCATCCACGAGATGACGGGCAAGACGGCCGGCCAGCGCCAGATCAACGGCTCCGGCCCCATCGAAGGGGGTGACCATCGCCGTGACCAGACGGCCGAAGGGAGTGGGGGATCGTTCAGCGGAGGAACTCATGACCGCACCAGCAGCTCAGCGATCTGAATGGCATTCAGCGCAGCACCCTTGCGGATCTGATCACCGCAGAGCCAGAGCTCCAGAGCGTTGGGGTCACTGATGTCCTGGCGGATGCGACCGATGGCGACGGGATCGCGCCCGGTCACGTCCGTCGGCATCGGGAAGCGGTTGCAGCCGTGATCCTCGATCAGCTCCACACCGGGCGCCTTCCCCAGCAGGGAACGAGCGGTTTCCACCGGGAACGGTTGCTCGAACTCGATGTTCACCGCTTCGGAATGGGCCCGGAGCACGGGCACCCGTACACAGGTGGCCGAGAAGCGCAGATCCGGCAGACCCATGATCTTCCGGGTTTCATTCACCATTTTCATCTCCTCCTCGCAGTAACTGTTCTCCTGCAGAGGTGAGTTGTGGAGAAACAGATTGAAGGCCAGGGAATGAGGGAGCACCTCACTGGTGGGAGTTCCTCCATCCAGAACGGTCTGCGAAAGGGTTTTGAGTTCCTCCATCGCCCGGGCTCCTGCACCGCTGGCGGATTGATAGGTGCTGACGAGCACCCGTCGCATCGGCTGATGCGCCGCCAGAGGCGCCAGGGCAAGCGTGAGCAGAATCGTGGTGCAGTTGGGGTTGGCGATCACGCCCTGATGCAGGAACGCCGCATCGGGATTCACTTCCGGAACCACCAGGGGGACCCCCTCCTCCATGCGGAAGGCGCTGGAGTTGTCCACCATCACCGCGCCGGCCGCCGTGATCGCGTCACGCCATTGACGGGAAATCGATCCACCGGCGGAGGCCAGCACCAGATCGATGCCCTCGAAACTGGAGGCATCGACTTCCTGCACGGTGAGGGAGCGGCCGTTCCAGGTCTGGGTCTGACCGGCGGAGCGGGCTGAAGCCAGAAGTTTCAACTCGGCGACAGGAAATCCACGCTCCTCGAGAAGAATCAGAAGCTCCTGCCCGACGGCGCCGCTAGCGCCGAGAACAGCAACGTTCAGGGGTCGATCTGGAAGGGATGGAGGCAAGCGTGCGGTCTGGTCTGAACAGAAAGCGGGCCGAAGAAGTGCCGGATGGCGCGCCGCATTGCAGGGGGCTGGCGCGTCCGGTTCAGCGATGGCCCCACCCTACTGGGGAGTGGCGTGGCCAACCATTTCTTAAAGTGATGGGCTGCCCTGTGATCCAACCGACCCGCCATGAGCGCAGCAGCCCTGAAGGTGAGCACCGAATCCAAACCGGGCAGTCGACTGTCGGTGAAGGTCACGGTGCCGGGGGAGCGCAGCAAGGCCAGCTACGAGGAGGCGATCAGCAGCCTCAGTCGCAACATCAACCTGCCGGGCTTTCGCAAGGGCAAGGTTCCCCGCACGGTCGTGATGCAGCAGCTTGGAGCGGTTCGCATCAAGGCCACAGCGCTGGAAAGCCTTGTGGACACGGTCTGGCGCGAGGCGATCAAGCAGGAAGCTCTGGAACCGCTCAGCCAGCCGGATTTGAGTGGCGGCTTCGAGGGTCTGCTGGCGACGTTCGAACCCGGTTCGGAGTTGACCATCACCCTGGAAGCGGATGTGGCCCCAACACCGAAGCTGAAAACCACCCGAGGGCTGACAGCGGAATTCGAACCGGTGGCCTACGAGGCCTCGAAGATCGACGACATGCTCGAGGACTCGCGCAAGCAGCTGGCCACCGTGGTGCCTGTGGAGGACCGGTCCGCCGCCAAGGGCGATATCGCCGTGCTGGGCTTCAAGGGCACCTACAGCGACGACGGCAGTGACATCGAGGGGGGCAGTGCCGACTCGATGGATGTGGACCTGGAGCACGGCCGCATGATCCCCGGCTTCATCGAAGGGGTGATCGGCATGAGCATCGGCGAGACGAAAACCGTTGACTGCCAGTTCCCGGAGGACTACCCCAAGGACGACGCTCGCGGCCGCAAAGCGTCCTTCGAGATCGAGCTGAAGGATCTCAAAACCCGCGAACTGCCGGCGCTCGACGACGCCTTCGCCCAACAGGCCAGCGAACAAGACACCCTGGCCGATCTGCGCAAAGACCTCGAACAGCGATTGAAGGATGACGCCGAGCGTCGTCAGACCAGCAACCGCCGCGATGCCCTGGTCGGGGCCCTGGTGGAGCAGCTGGAGGTGGAGCTTCCGGAAGCACTGATCCAGCAGGAGAGCCGCAATCTCCTGGAGCAGACCGCTGCTCAGTTCGCACAGCAGGGCATGGATGTGAAATCACTGTTCACACCCGAGCTTGTGCGCAATCTGATGCAGAGGTCCAGACCGGAGGCCGAGGAGCGTCTGCGCCGCAGCTTCGCCCTCACCGCACTGGCCGAAGCGGAAGGCATCAAAGTTGATGAGCCGGCTGTGGAAGCCAAGCTCGAGGAGGTGAAAAAGGAACTCTCGGCTGACGCCAAGATCGATCCGCAACGTCTGCGTCAGGCCGTGATGGATGACCTGATCCAGGAGCAGCTGATGAGCTGGCTGGAGGAGAACAGCACCCTCACCGAACGGGCAGCCACGACGCCATCGGAGGCCTCCGACGCCAAGCCTGCTGGCAAGAAAAAGGCTGCCAGCAAGAAGACATCCGACGAGTCCGGGTCCAAGGCGGACTCCGACGCGTGAGCACCGCCCATAGATTGATCCCACTCAGACAGGCAACGAGCGCGTGATCGACGCCCGCAGTCACCACCCCATCCAGAACCGCTGGCGGGCCGAAATGCCCATCTCGGCACCCGGTCCTCTACCGACCGTGGTTGAGCAGTCCGGCCGTGGCGACAGGGCCTTCGACATCTACTCCCGATTGCTGCGCGAGCGGATCATCTTCCTGGGCACCGGGGTTGATGACGCCGTGGCCGATGCCCTCGTGGCCCAGATGCTGTTTCTGGAAGCCGAGGATCCGGAAAAGGACATTCAGATCTACATCAACTCGCCGGGAGGCTCCGTGACGGCGGGACTGGCCATCTACGACACGATGCAGCAGGTGGCTCCTGACGTGATGACCATCTGCTACGGGCTGGCGGCCAGCATGGGCGCCTTCCTGCTCAGCGGCGGCTGCAAGGGCAAACGCCTCGCCCTGCCGAACGCCCGGATCATGATTCACCAGCCTCTGGGGGGAGCCCAGGGACAGGCCGTCGATATCGAGATCCAGGCCAAGGAGATCCTGTTCCTCAAGGAGACCCTCAACGGACTGATGGCGGAGCACACCGGTCAGCCCCTCGACAAAATCTCCGAAGACACCGACCGGGACTACTTCCTTTCACCCTCAGACGCGGTTGAATACGGCCTGATCGACCGTGTGGTGGACAGTTCCAGGGACGGAGGAATCGTTACGGAGGGCTGACAGCGCCTCGCCGACTCACGATCCTTGGTGTTCAGGGAGACCCTCCTCCGGTCGTGCTCTGACCACCCCTCGTTGAAGTGAACGGCGTTCGATGGCCAAGTTCGATGCCCACCTGAAATGTTCCTTCTGCGGGAAGTCGCAGGACCAGGTTCGCAAGTTGATCGCCGGCCCTGGCGTCTACATCTGCGACGAATGCATCGACCTGTGCAATGAGATCCTCGACGAGGAGCTGGTGGACAGCCAGGGCAATGCGCGTCAGAGCGCTGAGCAGCACAGGAAGTCCGCTCCCGCCACGCGCAAGAGCGGCAAGCCGGCTCCGACCCTGGCCTCGATCCCGAGACCGCAGGAGATCAAAACCTTCCTGGATCAGCAGGTGGTGGGTCAGAACTCCGCCAAGAAAGTGCTCTCCGTGGCGGTTTACAACCACTACAAACGCCTGGCCTGGCAGGGTGACGGCAACGGTGAGACCGAGCAGACCGCCACGCGACTGCACAAATCCAACATCCTGCTGATCGGCCCCACCGGCTGCGGCAAGACCCTGCTGGCCCAGACCCTGGCGGAACTGCTGGACGTGCCCTTTGCCGTGGCGGATGCCACCACTCTCACGGAGGCCGGCTACGTCGGTGAAGACGTGGAGAACATCCTGCTGCGGCTGCTGCAGAAGGCCGACATGGATGTGGATCAGGCCCAGCGCGGCATCATCTACATCGACGAGATCGACAAGATCGCCCGCAAGAGCGAAAACCCCTCGATCACAAGGGATGTGTCCGGCGAAGGGGTGCAGCAGGCCCTGCTGAAGATGCTCGAAGGAACGGTCGCGAATGTGCCGCCCCAGGGGGGCCGCAAGCACCCTTATCAGGACTGCATCCAGATCGACACCAGCCAGATCCTGTTCATCTGCGGCGGTGCCTTCGTCGGCCTTGACGATGTGGTGCAGAAGCGGATGGGCCGCAACGCCATCGGCTTCATGCCCAGCGACAGCCGCGGCCGCAGCCGCACCAACCGGGACCTGCAGGCGGCCCAGGTGCTGCGCCATCTCGAACCGGATGATCTGGTGAAGTACGGGCTGATCCCGGAATTCATCGGCCGGATGCCGGTGAGTGCCGTGCTGGAGCCCCTCGACGAAAGCGCACTCGAATCGATCCTCACCGAGCCCCGCGATGCGCTGGTGAAGCAATTCAGCACGCTGCTGAGCATGGACAACGTCCAGTTGGACTTCGAGCCTGCAGCGATCGAAGCCATCGCCCAGGAAGCCCATCGCCGCAAGACCGGCGCCCGGGCTCTGCGCGGCATCGTCGAAGAGCTGATGCTCGATCTGATGTACGACCTGCCCTCCCAGACGTCGGTCTCCTCGTTCACCGTGACCCGAGCCATGGTCGAAGAGCACAGCGGGGGCAAGGTGCTGCCGCTGCCTGGCGCGGACCAGCAGAAGACCGCCTGACGCCTTGGCCACCGCAGACCACCTGCAGGTTCCGCGGCAGCACGGACTGTTCAACCATCACGGCATCGACCTGGGAGACGGCACCGTGGCCCATTACCTCGAGGGCCGCGAAATCCTTCGCAGCCCCGTCGAGGAGTTCTGCCAGGGGCAGCCCATAGCGGTGATCGAACACGAGCAAGCCTCACCATCGGGAGTGACCCTGAGACGGGCGATGGGCCGGATCGGGGAACAGAACTACAACCTGCTGTTCAACAACTGCGAACACTTCGCCACCTGGTGCAAAACCGGTCGGCACCGCAGCGGCCAGGTGGAATCGGTTCTGGAACGGGCCCGCCACTGGAGCCAGCTGATGCCGGCGGCCCTGATGAGCGGACTTGAGCTCCTGGTCCAACGCGGACTGCTGGATGACAACGCCCGCCGGATGGCCCGTCAGGGGGTGGCCAAGCTTGAGAAGCTGCGGGTGAAGCTTCTCAGCAGCCTGGAGACCCTGCTGCAACAGGCCGGTGACGGCAGCAACCGCCAGCTGTTGCTCTCCGGCCAGAGCCTCGCCGATGAACTGGCCGCAGTGGAGGATCTCAAGGAACGGATTGATGCCCTGCTGGATCAGCCTCCGGCCCTGCCTGAGGCCGGCTCACCTGAGTACCCTCGCAGCAACGCCGGCGGCGCATGAGTCCGGGCTATCAGCCGCTCCACCACAAATATCGTCCCCAGCGCTTCGATCAGCTGGTGGGTCAGGAGGCGATTGCCGCCACCCTCGGCCATGCCCTCACCAGCAACCGGATCGCACCGGCGTATCTGTTCAGCGGCCCGAGGGGGACAGGCAAGACCTCGAGCGCCAGAATCCTGGCTCGCTCGCTGAATTGCCTCAACAGCGACGGGCCGACACCGGAGCCCTGCGGGCACTGCGAGCTGTGCACAACGATCGCCGCCGGAACCGCCCTGGATGTGATCGAGATCGATGCCGCCTCCAACACCGGCGTCGACAACATCCGGGAGCTGATCGAACGCTCGCGCTTCGCGCCGGTGCAGGCCCGCTGGAAGGTGTACGTGGTGGACGAGTGCCACATGCTCTCCACCGCCGCCTTCAACGCCCTGCTCAAGACCCTCGAGGAGCCTCCACCACAGGTGGTGTTCGTCCTGGCGACGACAGACCCGCAGCGGGTGCTGCCGACCATCCTGAGCCGCTGCCAGCGCTTTGATTTCCGGCGGATCCCACTCGATGCCCTCGAGACACATCTGAGCTGGATCGCCCAGCAGGAAGCGATCGACATCCGCCCGGATGCCCTGCATGTGGTGGCACAGCGAGCCCAGGGAGGTCTGCGCGATGCCGAGAGCCTGCTGGATCAGCTCAGCCTGCTGCCGCCCCCGATCGAAGCCACAGCGGTATGGGATCTGCTGGGAGCAGTCCCTGAACAGGAGCTGCTTGAGCTGGTGAAGGCGATGACCGCCGCCGCACCGGTGGAACTGCTGGAGGCGACCCGCAATCTGCTGGACAGGGGCCGTGATCCTGGAGCAGTGCTCCAGGGCCTGGCCGGGATCCTGAGAGACCTGGTGCTGACGGCTGCCGCACCGGATCGACCGGAACTCACCGGGGTATCGCCCCAGTTCCGCGATCAGCTGCCCGATCTGGCCAGGGCCCTCGGTCGCCCGCGACTGCTGCAGTGGCAGAACCAGCTGCGTGGGGCGGAACAGCAGCTGCGTCAGAGCGTGCAACCGCGCCTCTGGCTGGAGGTGCTGCTGCTGGGGCTTCTGGCAGAGCCGGCATCGTCGAAGGAACCCGTTGTCGCCGCGCCAGCCACCAGGCCAGTGGCAGCCGCGATCAGCCCACCTGCTCCGACCTCTCCACCGGCAGCGAGTCCTGAACTGCCCTCCGTGAGCCCACCGGCACCGCCGGAACCTGCTCCCGTCGGCGCCAACCTGCCCGAGCTCTGGCAGCAGATCCTCGGCAGCCTGGAGTTGCCATCAACCCGCATGCTGCTCTCGCAGCAGGCTCAGCTGGTGCGCCTGGATGCCAACCGTGCCGTGGTGCAGGTGGCCGGCAACTGGATGGGGATGGTGCAGAGCCGAGCCAGCCTGCTGGAAAAGGCCGTGGCTGCGGCTCTGGGCGGCAACCGCCAACTGGTGCTGGAAGCCGGGGGCAGCACGATGACGGCCCCTGTTGTCGCCGCTCCGCCTGCTCCGGTGGTGACGCAGCCGACCGGTCCGGCTCCAACACCCGCTCCACCGTCACGACCAGCCCCGGAACCAACGGTCTCCGTCAAGCCAGCAGCTCCTCCGCAACCCACATCCAGCCCGGCCGGTCCGACCACCACGGCGCAAACCCCACCGGAACTTCCGTCCGGACTCGATCGCAACGCCCGACAACTGGCTGATTTCTTCAACGGACAGGTGCTCGACATCGAACAGCCCGTCGACAACCCTCAGGCCTGAACGGGCTCCTGCTCTCCATGACTGGTCTTCGCCCAGACCAGACGCTTCGGGAGAACAGCCATCTTGAGAGCCACCCAGGGGATCACGACGAACCAGTGGGCGAGATAGAAGATGGCCAGAAGCAGTTGCAATGGACCAGCCGATGGAATCGGTGGACCTTCACTGCTGATGCGACAGCCGCGCCAGTAAGCCAGCCCCGACACGCTGAAGGCCACAAAGGACAACGGCCAGTAGCTCGGCGCCGTGCGGGTCACCAGGCTGGTGCTCAGATCGGCGAAGGACACGACGGGTAGGCCGTACTGCAGCAGGAAGAAACAGGCGAGATCCCAGCGCTGGCGAAGGCTGAGCTGGCCTGAGGTGAGCGTGGGCCAGTAATCGAAGAAGCGCTGCAGTCCACCTTCCGCCCAGCGCTGACGTTGCTTCCAGAGAGCCGCCAGACCCGGCACCGCCTCCTCTTGCACCGGCGGATCCCAGAGAATCCCCACCAGAGCTCCGTGGGTGAGCAATCGGAAGCTGAGATCCAGATCGTCAGTGACCGTGTCCTCGTTGAATCCCCCGGCCGCCTCCAGCACCGAGCGGCGGATCAGCTGACCGTTGCCGCGAAGCTCCGCCACGCCGCCGCCTGAGAGCCGACCCTGCTGAATGACGGCATCCAGTGCCATTTCCATCGCCTGGGCCCGGGTCAGCCAGTTGCGATCGGCATCGATCACGGCCTTGCGCAGCTGAACAGCGGACCAGCCACCGTCGAGGGCATAGGGGATCAAATGCTCCAGCAGATCCTCCTGAAGCTGCGCATCCGCATCCAGCACCAGCAACCACTCCCCACGAAGCTGCTGCAGTGCCGTGTTGAGAGCCCCGGACTTCCCACCGCCCGCATCCCGGGGCCGGTGGATCACCCGCAGCGAAGCATGGGTGGCGGCGAGGTCGTCGAGCAGCTGCGGCGTGCGATCCAGACTTCCGTCATCGATCACCCAGGTGGACAGACGTCCGGATGGGTACCGCAGGGCCGTCAGACGCTCCACCAGGCGGGTCACGACACTTTCCTCGTCGCGGGCGGCCACGACCACATCAAGGGTTGGCAGATCGCCTGGGGTGCCGGCCGGGAGCCGACGGGAGGGTTCGCCCTGCAGCACAGTGCGCAGGCCATATCCACCCAGCATCAGCGCCAGGCTGATCGCCGGCCAGAGAGACCGGGCCGGATCGAGCCAGTGGGGTGCTGCGCCGGCGCAGCCGCAGGCGAACAGGAACGCTGCCGACTTCACCCTGCGGTGATCTCCAGAGGCAGCGATCGGAGCCATGCACCATTTCAGGTGGGCAGGACTCTAAGGGGACTGAGTCTGGGGCGACAGCGGTCCATAGAGCGTCCCCGGGTAGTAGTGGCTGAGGATCCGTTCCGTCGACCAGCCGCGCCAGGCCAGATCGATCGCACCGGCCTGGGAGAGTCCGGCTCCATGGCCGAAGCCACCGCCACGGACCAACCAGCTGGCCTCGCCCTGTGGCTGAAGCACGAACAGGGTGCTGGGAAGAGTGCGGAAGGTCCGCCGGATCCGGTCGAGCCGCAGCACCACTGGACTGGCCGATCCAGAACCCTCGATCTGCAGCGCCAGAACCCGTCCGCTGGCCCCCCGTTGAAGCACGGAAAGACGGATCGGAGCACTCAGAGCAGCTCCGGCTGAACCGAGGGCGCTGCGGATCCCTGCCGTCGTGAGCGTTCGCGTCCATCGGAAGCGGGGATGGTTCCTGCCATAGGCGCCGGCTCCATCCGCCAGAAGGGCATCCACCCCCTCCATCGCGATGAGCGGCAGAGGATGGCGCTTCACCCAGCCGGCATCTCCATCGGCCTCCGCACGGAGATAGGGCTGGGGCTCCATCGCCCAGGCCTCGGTGCCGCTGGCCATCACACCGCCGTTGCTGGCGTGGTACACCGCGCTGATCGGGCTTCCGTTCCAGCTCAGCAGTCGACCACGGGTGGCAGCAATCGCCTGAAGCACCGCAGAGCCCGCCTGACGCGGGTCGCTGTACACCTGGCACTGGGTGTCGCTGCACAGGTGGTAGCCATCGATCCGGAAGCGATGGCTGTTGGCCAGAGCCCAGGTGCGGGCAAGCACCGTCTGAGCCTGCAGAGCCGATAGCGGCGAGCCAGCCCCGATCTCATGGGGAACCACGCCTTCCAGGTAGCGCTCCAGAGGCACCTGCTCGATCAGTGTCCAGCTGCCGTAGGCATCCCGCTGCAGGCGGAATGGCCCCCCGTAGCGCCCGCCCTTCCACTTCAGACCCTGAGGGGCGTTGATCCGGATCGGACCCTGGAGCGTGAAGCCTCCTTCAGCCGTCTGAAGCACAGGCAACACCACCGAGTCGATGCTGCCGTGCCAGTCACGCACCGCCAGGCCGTCCGGCAGCGGCGCTCCCTTCGGAGCCCAGACCTCCCAGTCGTCAGGATGAGCCACAACAGCTGCGACCCCGATCTCCCGCCAGCGTTTGGCCACCCGTTCCGCGGACTCGAAGCTGGCGAATGGACCGGCCACGCGACGCGACAGCGTCAGCGGTGTCTCCCGCGGCACACGCCGCCAGGTGATCGTCAGGACCGAACCGCTCCAGTCACGGCCACTGGCATCGCTCAGCGACAGCGGACTGCCGGCTCCATGCAGCGTCAGCGGGCCGCTCTGATCAGGCCGACCGAGATGGGCCTGCAGAGAAACCCACAGCCGATCCTCCGGACCGTTGACCGGCGGCGGCGGCGGCACAGACGGATGGGTCACGGCCATGGGCACCTGAGGAGGAGACACCGGTCCCTCCGCCTGGATCTCCCTGGCCCGGCAGCCCGTCGACGACCAGACCAGCACAGCCACCGACAGCAGCCGGATCAACACGCTCATCGTGCGAGAGCCCTCATCATCGGTTCAACAGAGGAAGGTGCACGTGGCGTCGTATCCTTATTGTTTGTGCCCGAACGAGCAGACATGCCCAAGCTGAAGACCCGCAAAGCTGCCGCCAAGCGGTTCAAGGCGACCGGCAGCGGCAAGTTCATCCGCCGGCGCGCCTTCCGCAATCACCTGCTGGATCACAAGACTCCCAAGCAGAAGCGCCACCTGGCCACCAAGGCCGTGGTTCACGAAACGGACGAACTGCGCGTGATCCGGATGCTCCCGTACGCCTGAATTGCTTCGTTCCGTTCCGACCTGATTACACCCTTCCAACGTCATGGCCCGCGTCAAGAGAGGCAACGTCGCCCGTAAGCGCCGCAACAAGATCCTGCGGCTGGCCCGTGGCTTCCGTGGTGGCAACGGCACCCTGTTCCGCACCGCAAATCAGCGGGTAATGAAAGCCCTCTGCAATGCCTACAGGGATCGCCGTCGCCGCAAGCGCGACTTCCGTCGCCTCTGGATCGCCCGTATCAATGCCGCTGCCCGCATCAACGGTGTGAGCTACAGCCGGCTGATGGGTGGTCTCAAGAAGGCGGATGTGCGCCTCAACCGCAAGATGCTGGCTCAGCTGGCGGTGGTTGACCCCGGAAGCTTCACGAACGTGGTCACCGCTGCCAAAAGCTGATCCCACGCGATGAACCTGCTGCCCCAGACCTACCTGCTGGGCCTGGTCGGCCTGCTGTCCATTGTGGCGGTGGTTGTGGGTCGTCAGTTGCTGCGCGTGCGACGTGATGAAGCCCGCCTGATCGAATTGGAACAGGCGGGCGCAGCGGGATCCCGCCAGGCATCCGACCTGTATGAACTGGGATCGGTTCAGCTCCGCAAACGGCTCTATCCCCAGGCCGCCGCGTCGTTGAAGCAGGCCTTGAAGCGTGCCAACGGTGAACCGGATGAAGCCAGGGCTCTGATCGAGAATGCCCTGGGCTTCTCACTGGCCGCCCAGAAGGATTACGAGGGAGCTGTGCGCCACTACAAGCTGGCTCTCAAGGCGAAACCGGACTATCCGGTTGCCATCAACAATCTCGCTTTCGCCCAGGACAAACTGCTCAAAAGCGAGGAAGCAGCCGATCTCTACAGACAGACTCTGGTTCTCGATCCCGGAAACACCACGGCCCGGAAACGTCTCAAACAGCTGGAGCGACGTCTGGGCTGATCAGTCGATCACCAGAGAGGCTGCACCGGAACACTCTGGTCACAGCTGCTGTCGAGAGCGAGACGGCCTCCGACACCGGTGGAGGGGTTCGCCATGTTCACCAGACGCGGAGCCTGCCAGGCCGTTGGACTGAAGCCCTGCAGACCGAGAAAGATGCCACCGGGCTCGAGACCGGGAATCAGGGCATTGCCGAGAGGAATGAGGTCCAGCTGATCCGACTTGGCATGCAGGTTGCCCTGGACAGGCGCCGTGGTTGTGCCGAGATCCATGGTGCCCCGCAGATCCACCATCTGACCCATGGGGGTGAGCGACGTCAGGTTCAGGGTGACGTCGACGGTCGGGTTGCCGTCGAACGGCTTGTAGGTGCCGCACCAGCGGCGGGGGAGGGTTCCGGCGAGATCACTCGCTCGGGCAACAGGATCAAAACTTTCGACACTCCCCTCGTCCACCTTCAGAGGGACCGCCAGCTGGATCGGATCCAGGGGGAGCTGGGGATTCATCCGGAAGGGCACCTGACTGCCGATCGAAAGATCCATGGCAAGCAGGAAAGGCATCAACCGCGCATCATGATGAGCGCAAGGTAGGGCGTTTTGCTCATCTTCGACGGCAGAACGATGCCGTTCCCTCAACCTCACCACGCGTCATGGTTCCGACGTCCTGTGCCAACGACCAGCTGGTCATCGGCGGTCGCCCGTTCCGAAGCCGTCTGTTCACCGGAACGGGCAAATATCCCGACCTGACCACGATGCAGCAGAGCATCGAGCACTCCGGCTGCGAGATGGTGACGGTGGCCGTGCGTCGTGTTCAGGCCGTTGCCGCAGGCCATGCCGGCCTGATGGACGCCATCGACTGGACGCGCATCTGGATGCTGCCCAACACCGCCGGCTGCCGCGATGCCGACGAAGCGGTGCGGGTGGCACGGCTGGGCCGTGAACTGGCGAAGCTGGCCGGCCAGGAGGACAACAACTTCGTGAAGCTGGAGGTGATCCCCGACAGCCGTCATCTGCTCCCGGACCCGATCGGAACCCTCGAGGCAGCGGAACGCCTTGTGCAGGAGGGTTTCGCCGTGCTCCCCTACATCAATGCCGATCCGCTTCTGGCGAAACGCCTGGAGGATGCCGGCTGCGTCACGGTGATGCCCCTGGGCTCACCGATCGGTTCAGGACAGGGACTCAACAATGCGGCGAACATCGCCCTGATCATCGAGAACGCCAGCGTTCCCGTGGTGGTGGATGCAGGCATCGGGGTTCCCAGTGAAGCGGCCCAGGCGCTTGAGATGGGGGCTGACGCCGTGCTGGTGAACAGCGCCATCGCTCTGGCCGGAGATCCAGCGGCCATGGCGGAAGCCATGGGTCTGGCTGTCGCCGCCGGTCGCTCCGCCTTCCGGGCCGGCCGCCTGCCGAAACGCGATCAGGCGGCCGCCAGCTCTCCCACCACGGGACTGGTGCAGGAGCAAAGCACCGGCAGGTAACGACAGATGAAGACCAGTGAATCTGGCGATACATTCCAAGCCGCTAAGCAATTGGACTCATAAGGTCCAGGCACTCGCAGTTCCACCATGCAGGTCACGACGGAAGACGGCGGCCGCCTGAACGCTTTCGCCAAGGAGCCCCGCATGGAGGTGATGGATGCGGAGACCAGCCGCAGCCGCGGACGAGGCTCCATGCTCATGACCCTCGGAGGCACCGTGCTCGTGCTGGCCCTCGTGGCGATGACCGTCGCGATCAGCTGAAAATCCCTGTAGTAACTTGCCTCAACTGAGCGTTCCGCTCGTTCCTGCAGGAGTCTGAGTTGAAAGTTCTCGTCCTCGGCGGTGACGGCTTCTGCGGCTGGCCCTGTGCGGTGAACCTGGCCGATCAGGGCCACGAGGTGTTGATCGTGGACAACCTCAGCCGCCGCAAGATCGACATCGATCTGGAGGTGGAATCACTCACCCCGATCACCACCATCGGCGAGCGGCTGAAGGCCTGGGAGGAGATCGGTGGCAAGCCCATGCGCTTCGTGCACATGGACATCGCCCACGAGTACCAACGCGTGCTCGATCTGCTGCTGGAGGAGAGGCCGGATGCCGTTGTTCACTTCGCTGAGCAGCGGGCAGCGCCCTACTCGATGAAGAGCAGCGCCACCAAGCGCTACACCGTCGACAACAACGTCAACGGCACCCACAACCTGCTCGCCGCCATCGTGGAGAGCGGCCAGGACATTCATGTGGTGCACCTCGGCACCATGGGTGTGTACGGCTACGGCTCCCACCGCGGCGCCACGATTCCCGAGGGCTACCTCAAGGTGGAGGTGCCCCAGCCGGACGGCAGCCGCTTCGAGGAGGAGATCCTCCATCCGGCCAGCCCGGGCAGCGTCTACCACATGACCAAGACGCTCGATCAGCTGCTGTTCCTCTACTACAACAAGAACGACAAGGTCCGCATCACCGACCTGCACCAGGGCATCGTCTGGGGCACCAACACCGACGCCACCGACCGCGACCCGCGCCTGACCAACCGCTTCGATTACGACGGTGACTACGGCACCGTTCTCAATCGCTTCCTGATGCAGGCTGCGATCGGCTACCCACTCACGGTGCACGGCACCGGCGGCCAGACCCGCGCCTTCATCCACATCCGTGATTCGGTGCGCTGCGTGCAGCTGGCCCTTGAGAATCCTCCGGAACCAGGTGAACGGGTCAAGATCTTCAATCAGATGACCGAAAGTCATCAGGTGGGAGAACTGGCCAAGAAGGTGGCTGCTCTCACCGGCGCGCAGGTGAACAACCTGCCCAACCCTCGCAACGAAGCGGTGGAGAATGATCTGATCGTTGACAACCGCTGCTTCATCGAGCTGGGTCTCAACCCGACCACCCTCGATGACGGTCTGCTGAAGGAAGTGGTGGAGATCGCCACGCGCTACGCCGACCGCTGCGACCGCGACCGCATTCTCTGCACCTCCGCCTGGACCAAGACCCAGGCGCAGGCCATCGGCACCGCCTCCTGACATCAGACTTCACCCTTGAAAGTCGCCTTCTTCACTGAAACCTTCCTGCCCAAGGTCGACGGCATCGTCACCCGTCTGACCAAGACGGTCCGGCATCTCGTGGAGGCCGGGGATGAGGTGGTGGTGTTCTGCCCTGAAGGCTGCCCGGAGGAGTACATGGGAGCCCGGGTGATCGGCGTGCCGGCCATGCCGCTGCCCCTCTACCCGGAACTGAAGCTCGCCTTGCCGCGACCGGCGGTCTCCGAAGCGATCGACAGCTTCCAGCCGGATCTGATTCACGTGGTGAACCCGGCCGTGCTCGGTCTAGGGGGCATCTGGCTGGCGAAGACCAAAGGGATTCCCCTGGTGGCGAGCTATCACACCCACCTGCCCAAATACCTCGAGCATTACGGGATGGGCATGCTCGAACCCCTGCTTTGGGAGCTGCTCAAGGCTGCCCATAACCAGGCACTGCTCAACCTCTGCACCTCCACGGCGATGGTGCAGGAACTGAGTGACAAGGGCATTCAGCACACCTCGCTCTGGCAGAGAGGAGTGGACACGGAGCTGTTCCGGCCCGAACTGCGCAGCCCGGAGCTCCGGCAGCGGCTGTTGGGCACCCACGACGACCGGGGCGCCCTGCTTCTCTACGTCGGTCGACTGTCGGCAGAAAAACAGATCGAACGGATCCGACCGGTGCTGGAAGCACTGCCGGATGCCCGCTTCGCCCTCGTCGGTGACGGGCCGCACCGCCAGCAGCTGGAGAAGCACTTCGAGGGAACCGCGACCACCTTTGTGGGCTATCTGGCCGGCGAGGAACTGGCCGGTGCCTACGCCAGCGGTGATGCCTTCCTGTTCCCCTCGAGCACGGAAACCCTCGGGCTGGTGCTTCTGGAAGCCATGGCTGCCGGTTGCCCCGTGGTGGGCGCCAACCGCGGCGGCATCCCCGACATCATCACCGACGGTGTGAACGGCTGCCTCTACGAACCGGGTGGGGAGGATGGCGGTGCCGCCAGCCTGATCGAAGCCACCAAGCGACTTCTGGGGAACGACGTCGAACGACAGGCCCTGCGCAAAGCGGCGCGCAACGAAGCCGAGCGCTGGGGATGGGCGGGGGCCACCGAACAACTGCGGGGCTACTACCGCCAGGTGCTGGATCAGCCTCAGCTCACCGCCGCCTGAACGGATGCCTTGGGCGCGTCAGCGCTGACGCGTCTTCTCCCAGGCAGCCAGAACCGTCTTGGCCATCGGCAGGGCATGGACAGACCCCCCTCCCGGTGTGTTCTGGGCGAAAGCCACCACAACGATCTCACCCTCCGGATACGGGGCGTAGGTGCCGAACCAGGCATGGTCGGGACCACCGGTGCTGTCTTCTGCGGTTCCTGTTTTGCCCGCAGCAGGAGGAATGCCCGGCCCGTTGAGGCCAAAGCCTGTGCCTGCGGACACCACCTTTCGGAGACCCTCGCGGATGGTCTTCAGCGTGGAGGGCTTGATCGCCACCCTGCGTCGGTGCTCGGCATCCAGCCAGTTCGTCTGGCCCTTGGCCAGGTGCGGCGTCACCAGCCAGCCACCGTTCGCGAACACCGCGTAAGCGCGGGCCAGCTGCAGAGGCGTGATCTGTACAACCGACTGACCGATGGAAGCACTGGCCATGTCCTCCGGAATCCACGGCACGGAACCGGGTGCAGCCCAGCCACGTCCCTTCGCCGCCCAGCGTTCATCACCGACCAATCCCACGCTCTCCTCCCAGCCGATCTCGATCCCTGTCTTCTGCTGAAAACCCAGCTGATCGGCCGCCTGTTTCAGCGCCAGGGAGCCCACGCCGACACCCACCTGGTAAAAAAACGTGTTGCTGGAGAAACGCAACGCGTCCGCATAGCCGATGGTGCCGAAACCGACCCCGTTGTGATCGGGAAAACAATGGCCGCCGTACGTGATGCAGGCCGTGGTGTGCAATTTGGTGTCCGGAGGGAACTTGCCGGATTCCATCCCTGCCATCGCCGTGACCGGCTTCCAGGTGCTCCCGGGGTCGTAGGGGTTCATCGCCCGGGACAGCAACGGCTTCTTCGGATTGGAGAAGAGCGCGTCGTACTCCTTCTGCGTGGTGATCAACTTCGAGAAGAAGTTGGGATCAAACCCAGGCTTGCTGGCCAGGGCGAGGATCGAACCGTCTTCAGGATCCAGAGCGACCACAGCACCCCCCGGCTTGTCCGCCAGGGACAGCTCCGCAGCCCGCTGCAGATCAAGGTCGAGCGTGAGGGTGAGATCTTTCCCGGCCACCGAAGGCCGATCGCCAAGGTTCCGCTGCACCTCACCCATGGCATTCACCTCCAGCATCTGGCCGCCCCACTTGCCGCGCAGATGCGTCTCGTACGCCGCTTCGACACCCGTACGGCCGATGCGATCGCGGATCTTGTAACCCTTCTCTGCCAGCGCTTCGTATTCCTGTTCCGTGATCGGCTGGGTGTAACCCAACGCATGGGACGCCAGGGTTCCATGCGGGTAGTGGCGCAGGATCTCCACATCCACCTGGGCACCCTGGAGCGTGCTCGCCTGTTCACGGAAACGCAGCACCTGTTCCGGCTTGAGATTCAGGGCGAGGGTGGTGCGGTAGCCATCCCGATCGACGCCACGGTCGCGGCGTTGATCCAGCACATCGGGCTTGAGATTCAACAGCGCAGCAAGCCTGTCGCGTAAGCCGGGCCAGGCCGAATCGGACACGAGGCGGGGCTCGACGTACAGGGTGTAACTGAGTTTGCTGGTGGCGAGCACCCGTCCCTTGCGATCCAGAAGGCGACCGCGGATCGGCGATCGCGGAACCAGTCGGATGCGGTTTTCATCCGCCAGTTCACGAAAACGGGCGCCCTCCAGCAGCTGCATCCAGACCAGGCGCGCGACCATGGCACTGCAGAACAACAGCACCACCACCAGAAGCACAAGCGGCTGCTGACGCAGACCGGTCTGACGCTGCTGGCTGGTCACGGCCATGACCTACCCCTGCCCTTTCGGAGGCAGCAGAGCTCTCAGTGTCTCCAGACGACCCGCAATCCGCTCGAGCATGGCGTTCAGCTCCTGCTCATCCATCTCGGCAGTGTCCGGGTCCTGCACCGACACCGTGACCGGCATCACAGGATTGCCGAGACCTGGACTCACCTGATCCAGCTGATCGCGGAGGGAACGGGCAGCCGGTTCACCCTCCTGGCGAAGCTCTCCGAGAGGATCGGCAGCCCCTGCGGTGAACAGCTCGGCGACCCTGGCCGGACCGCCTTCCCGCGCCCGTTCAACCATCGCCAGACCGACCGGCAGGACCTCCTGCATCAGGGTCAGGCGCAGCTGGTCGAGGGGATTGGAGGCTGCGGGTTCGTCGGCCATGGGGCCTGGGTTCAGCGAATCCCAGTCTGTCCTGACGGCAGCGAAAGTGTCGGGCAGACGGACTGGCGCATGCCCATCGACCAGCCGGCGAAACCGCAGAGCACCATCAGCATCACCATCGGCACGAGCGCCTTCTGAGTGGTGTCGAGAACGATCCACTCCCGCCAGGCCCGCCAGAAGCGCGTGCGCTCGAAGCGCCGATGCTCCCTGGTCTCCTCACGGCTGCGACGACGCAGTGCCTTGTCCACCCAGCGCTCGAAAGCCCGTTTCTTGGTGATCGTCATCTTCCGCTCCACCTCCAGCAGCTGACCGGAGCCCAGCTCGGGGTGGAAGGTGCTGATCAGCTCCAGGCTTTTCAGGAACATCTCCACCGCTCCATCGCGCACAGCGATCTGCTGATCATCCAGCTGGCTCCAGTCCACTTCCGGATAGAAGCGGCATCGGTTGGCGGTGATCTGATCCTCCGTCAGCTGACCGGGCTCCCGCAGCCAACGGTCGGTGTTGCTGTCGAACCGACGCCAGTACAGGAAAGGATTGAGATAGATCGTGCGCCCACCCAGCTGAATGCTGTCCTGCTGCAGACGCCGCTGCAGCTGAAGATCCTGCTGTTGTGTCGCCGTCACGGATTCAAAGCCGGTGGCCCAAGGTATCGATCCCGGTCGGCCCCCACCAGCCCTCAGACGCTCATTCCCACTCAATCGTGCCGGGCGGTTTGCTGGTGATGTCCAGAACAACCCGATTCACTCCCTTCACCTCATTCACAATGCGGTTGGAGATGGTCTCCATCAGGTCGTACGGCAATCTCGACCAGTCGGCGGTCATGCCGTCCTCACTGGACACGCAGCGCAGCACCACCGGCCACGCATAGGTGCGCTTATCGCCCATCACACCGACGGATCGCACCGGCAGCAGCACCGCAAAGGCCTGCCAGATGTCGTGATACAGCCCCGCCTCTCGGATCTCCTCCCGCACGATCAGATCCGCATCACGCAGGCAGTTGAGCTTCTCGTCGGTGACCTCACCGAGGATGCGGATGGCCAGCCCCGGTCCAGGGAACGGATGCCGCCGGACGATCTCCTCCGGCAATCCCAGAGCTCGGCCGACTTTGCGCACCTCGTCCTTGAACAGCTTGCGCAGCGGTTCCACAAGCTTGAACTGCAGATCCTTGGGCAGACCACCCACGTTGTGGTGGCTCTTGATCTTCACGGCCACCCGTTCACCGGTCTTGGGATCAACGTTCGTGCCGGCGCTCTCGATCACATCCGGATAGAGCGTCCCCTGAGCGAGGTAATCAAAGGGCCCGAGCCGCCTGCTCTCCTCCTCGAACACCCGAATGAATTCGGTGCCGATGATCTTGCGTTTCTCCTCAGGATCGGTGATTCCTTTCAGCTTGCCGATGAAACGCTGACGGGCGTTGATGTATTCAACGTGAATATTGAACTTGCGGTCGAAGAAATCCATCAGGAATTCGGGTTCCCCTTTCCGCATGAAACCCTGGTCAATGAACATGCAGGTGAGCTGATCACCGATCGCCTTCTTCAGAAGAAAGGCGAGGGTGGAGGAGTCAACACCGCCGGAAAGAGCCAGAAGCACACGCTTCTCTCCCACCTGACTTCTGACCAGACGAACCGCTTCATCAATGAATGTCGTGGTGGTCCAGTCGGGATCGCAATTGCAGATGTGATAAACGAAGTTGCGGATCAGAGCCATGCCGCAGGTGGAGTGAACCACCTCCGGATGGAACTGCACGCCGTAGAGCCTGCGCTGAAGATGAGCAACAGCGGCTTCCGGGGTGTTAACGGTGTGCGCCAGACGCACAAAGCCCTCCGGGAGGGCTTTCACCGAATCACCATGACTCATCCACATCGTTGAGCCACTGTCGACATTGGTCAGCAGATCCGTCGGGTCGTCCACCTCGAGCGGCGCCTTGCCGTACTCGGCCTTGCCGGTGGCGGCTTCCACCACACCCCCCAGCTGCTGCACCATCAGCTGCATGCCGTAGCAGACCCCCAGCACCGGGATGCCCAGCTCCCAGATCGCCGGATCACAGAGGGGCGCGTGCTCGGCGTACACCGAACTGGGGCCGCCGCTGAGGATGATCCCCTTCGGCTGCATCGCCCGCAACTCCTCCGCTGAGGTGCTGTAACCGAGCACCACCGAAAACACCTCGGTTTCGCGCACGCGCCGGGCGATCAGCTCCGAGTACTGGGAGCCGAAATCAAGGATGACGATGGCCGGCTGACGCTGACCGTCGGACGAAGGCTGGGACATCGATCCTGAGTGGTGCCGCTCACAAAGGAGCGTCAATCCCTCAGCGTAAAGAAGCGGTCCTCCGCCACGGGCCCACGCCAGCGCAGACTCCTGCCGCGATCAAACAGAGCGGCACCGATGCGCATGGACCAATCGCCGTAGCGAGCGATGTAGGCCCGACTGCGCTGCTCCACCGTCGCCGCCAGGTGACGACCGAGCCTCTCTCTCGCCTCGGGCTCCAGCCCCTGCAGGGCCTCCTCGACGGAATGCGCCTGCCGCAGCCGCTGAAGCTGCTGCGGCGACAGATCCTGATCCAGTCCCAGCGCCGTGAGCACCTCGAGACGGCCATCCGCCAGGTGGTGGTGAGTGTGGAAAATCCCGCCCGCCAACTTGACGAGCTTGCCGTGGTAACCCAGCAGCAGCAGATCCTGAACGCCGGCCTCTGCTGCGGCCACCAACACCGGTCCGATCCAGTTGCCCACCTTCAGCAGAGGCTGCCAACCCGCGCGTCGGGCCAGATCGAGGCCGTTCTCACCGATCACCAGCACCAGTTGGCCGGCGAAGGACGCATCCGTTGCGAGAACCCGCAGTTCCGCAAGCACCATCTGCAACTGATCGGGATCCGCACTGCGCTGCACTTCTGCCTGGGTGCCGATCAGGGCCAGGCCATCCACAACCCCGAAGGCGGCATTGCTGGTGCGCTCCGCCAGCTCCCGCCCCCGTGGAAGCACCACCTCCACCCGCAGGCCACGATGCGACGGCACCAACGGTTCGAGGTTCACCGACAGCAGAGTTCTGGCAAAGGCGGAGAGACAGAGTTCTCCGTCGCTCTGCATGCGCCCCACCCCCTCTCCGGCCACCAGAACGATCGGGGCCACATCACGCTCGCACCATTCCACAAAGACCCAGATCTCCAGACCTCGTGTCAGATCCAACCCCTCTCCTGGATCACAGCGGCTGATCGCCAGGGCGGAATCGCCCCCTGCCAGTGGAGCTGCCGAAAGCACGGGAACTGCCACAGGGGCATCCCGATCGGGAAGCTGCAACGGCTGCTGACCCTGAAACGGGCGATGCAGCAGAGCACACACAGCGGCACGGGCCGCGGCTGTCACCCACACCGGCAGAGTCAGTCCGGAAGCGGAGACGTTGATGGGCAGGGGAGCGGCTGTTTTCTAGAGTCGCTGATTGGCATCCTCCAGAGCCGTGCAGGACAAGCTCACCCTGATGATTCCGGGCCCGACACCGGTTCCCGAAACGGTGCTGAAGGCCATTGGCCGCCATCCCATCGGCCATCGCAGCGGCGACTTCCAGGAGATTGTGCGACGCACCACTGAGCAGCTGCAGTGGCTGCATCAGACCAGCGGGGATGTGCTGGTGATCACCGGAAGCGGCACCGCCGCCATGGAGGCCGGAATGATCAACACCCTGAGCCGTGGTGACCGGGTCCTCTGCGGAGACAACGGCAAGTTCGGTGAACGCTGGGTGAAGGTGGCACGCGCCTACGGCCTGGACGTGGAGGTGATCAAGGCGGAATGGGGCCAGCCACTGGACACCGAGGCGTTCCGCAGCGCCCTGGAAGCTGACACGGCCAAGCAGATCCGTGCCGTGATCCTCACCCATTCGGAAACCTCCACCGGGGTGATCAACGATCTTCAGACCATCTGCGGCCACGTGAAGGCCCACGGAACCGCCCTGACCATCGCCGACTGCGTCACCAGCCTCGGCGCAACGGATGTGCCCATGGATGCCTGGGGCATTGATGTCGTCGCCTCCGGCTCCCAGAAGGGCTACATGCTTCCTCCGGGACTGAGCTTCGTTGCCATGAGTGATCGGGCATGGGAGGCCTACGACCGCTCCGATCTGCCGAAGTTCTATCTGGATCTTGGACCGTATCGAAAGACAGCAGCGAAGAACAGCAACCCATTCACGCCAGCAGTGAATCTCTATTTCGGCCTGGAAGCCGCTCTGGAGATGATGCAGTCGGAGGGGCTCGAGGCGATCTTCACCCGTCATTCACGTCACCGCGCCGCCGCCCAGGCCGGCATGAAGGCGATCGGCATGCCTCTGTTCGCTGCCGAAGGCCATGGCAGTCCGGCGATCACAGCCGTGGCACCGGAAGGCATCGATGCGGAGTTGCTGCGCAAGACAGTCAAGGAGCGTTTCGATATTCTTCTGGCAGGCGGACAGGATCACCTCAAAGGCAAGGTTTTCCGCATCGGCCATCTCGGTTTCGTCTGTGATCGGGATGTGCTCACTGCCGTCTCAGCCATCGAAGCAACGCTGCAATCCCTTGGACTGCATCAGGGCAAGATGGGTTCAGGCGTGGCTGCGGCCGCAGAGGCTCTGAACTGAGCAAAACCAATGAGCGAGAGCGATCTCGCTCAATTGCGGGTGTAATTCAGTGGTAGAATGTCAGCTTCCCAAGCTGAACGTCGCCGGTTCGAATCCGGTCACCCGCTTGTTGAAGATCTGGATCAGGCTCTTGGTTTGATCAACTGCATGACCTGTGGGCCTGCGCATCCGGCGCGGCGCTCACGATCCAGACCCTTGAGAATCAGAGAACTTGCTTCGGCGATCTGTCCTGATTCAGCAACAGAGCGCGCTTGTTCGAAATAACCTTTCGCCGCCAATGTGTGAGCTTGCCGTTGCTCAGCCGCGAGAGCTGATGCCTTGGGAAGTGTGAGCGTCAAATTCCAGATAATTCCCTTGGTTAATATCTTACCGCGGTGGATGAATTTCTCCAGTCCTCCGGAGAAGTATCAAGAACTTTGATTGCTGATTCAGTTCAGGTGCCGGGCTCTTCTGCGTTTCCGCCGAGATCTGTGATCTGATCACGCAGAAAACTGCAACGCTCACTGTCACCGCGAGCTTCAGCGACAGCCAGAGCGAATTCGAGCTTCTCGAGCTGATGGCCACCTTCAACGAAGCCCGATCGCGTCATGACCGTCAGACCGTGGAGGGTTCGGGATGAATTGGTTGAGGTGCAAGCACCTGAGGCAGGGATGGTGGAGGCCATAGTTGCCTTTCTTTTCATTTTGGCATCAAGCGCCACCCTTATGCGGCGATGTCCTGACCGTGGTGTGACGCATCGAGGGACGAACCATCCTCACGCCAGCCCTCTGCCGCCGTCTCCGTGCTGAGCAGGTCGCGGGTCTCACGGAGCATCCGTTCAATCCCATCGAGCATCTGTCGCTCCTCCTCGGGAACCGTCTGACCGTCCTGACGTTGCTGACGCAGCTGAAGCTCCATGGCCTCGACGCGCTGCTCGAGGGTCAGCAGCCTCTGGGAGAGGGTGGTGATGGTCTGGGCCAGATCCTCGGCAGTGCGCGTGATCCGAAAGGACACCGATGAGCTCATCCGGTCAGGTCTCGACTGGCCCGATGACAGCACATGGGTTGCTCAGCCTCAAGTTCAGACTGACGAAGCCTGATGATGCGAACGATGCACCCAGTCGCCACGCTGTTGATCTACCTGGCTGCCGGCACCGCAGTCGGGCTGCTGGCTCTGCTCAGCCGCATTCCGGCCGCTCCGCTGGCCGGTGCCCTTCTGGGAGCAGGCCTGTTGAGCATGAGCGGTCGACTGGACAGCGCGGACTGGCCCAGCGGCACCAGGACCGTGCTGGAGATCGGCATCGGCACGGTGATCGGCACAGGGCTGACGCGCGCTTCCTTCGAACAACTGCAGGCACTCTGGCGGCCTGCCCTGCTGATCACCGTCACCCTGGTGCTCACCGGCATCGTGATCGGGCTGTGGAGCAGCAGGCTGCTCGGCATTGATCCCGTCGTCGCCCTGCTGGGCGCTGCCCCGGGGGGCATCAGCGGCATGAGTCTGGTCGGTGCGGAATTCGGCGTTGGTGCAGCGGTGGCAGCCCTGCACGCGGTTCGACTGATCACGGTGCTGCTGGTGTTGCCTGTGGTGGTGCGACTGCTGACTCCGATGACCCTTGGAAACTCCTGAGACGCCTGGACACCGCAGCCCGGATCGATACCGTTGGCCCAGTTTCCGCAGCATCGGTTCATGCGAGGTTTCGCTCCCTTTCCGGCCCTGGTCAGCCTCGGCCTGATCGGTGTCTGCGCTGCCACCGTGGCCGATGCTGCGGAACGCAAGCAGGACAAGGGCGCCAAGATCTACTGCTACATGCGCTCCAGCGGCAATGACCACGCCGTGAGCTGGAATGCGGCCTACGCCGTGATCAAGCGCCAAGGAAAAGGACCGTTCAAGACATCGCCGCAGCACGCCTCTGTGATGATCACCGAGTCGGTGGTCAACGACCCCGGCAATTTCCCCGACTGTGGCCAGTTCCTCGGCGATCTGTTCGGAGGCAGCTCGCAGACCTCCATCTCCAGTGGCCGACCTTCCCCTGCACCAACCAGCAACACTCCCAGCGGTTCCGAGACATTCGACGAGAACCGATACAGCTACTGAGAAACGGGGAATCCTGCTGATTCCGATCGCCGCATGCCTCCTGATCAGCTTCGGCTGCCGGGCACCGGAGCCCCCCGACACAAGGACGTCAGCTCAGAACAATGCCGCTGCACCAGGCTGTCTTGAGGCCTTCAGGGCAGATCAGCTGGAAGCCGTCCTTGATCGCTGTGATGCTGCCGTGAATGAGACACCGGAGGACCCTGCTGCACGAAGCGACCGCGCCCTTGTGCTCAACCTGCTCGGCAGGACGGCACAGGCCTGTGAGAACGTCGCGCAAGCGATCCAGTTGCAGCAACAACAGGGTGACGCCGTTGAGCCGATGCTGCGTCATGAGCTGAGTGTGCGTCAGGCAGCCTGCAGGCAGGAACGCACCATGGCAGGCAGAGACTGACGCTCGAGGGCGATGCGACGTGGTCCAAGCAAGACATCGATCCGATCGGCCTTGCTGGCCACCAGACCATCCACCAGCTGGTCAGCAGGACCGAGCTGCAGCCAGTGGCAGGTCAGCCCATCCCCCATACCGAGCCGATGGCAGCGATCCTCCGCCTGCTCCAGATCTCCTGGAGTCCAGGGACGTTCCAGAAGCACCACATGTCTCGCCCGATGCAGGGTGAATCCAAGCCCGCCCGTGCCGTAGGTGGCGAGCAGCAGATCGCAGTCCTGCTGCTGAAAGCGATCCACAGCGCGCTGACGATCCTGTGGACGCTGACGTCCGGTGAGCAGCTCTCCGCCGACCCGCTGATGCAGCAGCACCAGCGGATCAACGAAGCCACTGAAGACCACCACGGCTTGCCCGTCTGAGCGCAACCGTGACAACAGAGCCTCCAGGGCGGGGAGCTTGAACTCCGAGGCGATCCGACGCAGGGAGGTCAGCACCGCCAGAGGCTCGGCATCGGAGCGCACCTGACCGAGCCTGACCCGGTGTCGATAGTCCTCCACAACGAGATCGACCCGGTGATCGAAGCCGAGCGCCTCCCGCTCCGTGAGCTCGACAGGATGCAGTGCACGCTGCTTGGGGGGAAGATCCAGCACCTGGGCCTTGCGGCGATGAAGGATCAGCGGACGGGTGAGACGCCTCAACCCCTCGAGCTCACTGGCACCATCCGCCTGCCAGCGCTGACGTCCCCGCTGTTCACGCCAATGGCCCTGGCAGAACCGTTCCTCATAGCTGCGTCGGTCGCGGGCAATCGGGTGATCGATCGCAGCAAGGAGTGGATAAAGCTGAGCAGGACGCCCGTTCTTCATCGGGGTCCCGGTGATCATCCAGATCGCCCGCAATCGGGGATGGCGTGCCAGACGCAGCAGGGCAGCCGTGCGTTTCGCCCGGATCGACTGAGCGAAATGGGCCTCATCCACCAGCAGCACGGTGCCGGCAGGCGGCAGATCCCCGGGCAGCCTGGCCCAGCTGGCCAACGCAATGGAGAGACCGACGGCATCCGCCTCCTGACGCCAGTGGCGATGAAGCCCGACGGGCGCGATCACCAGAACTCTCACCTCCATGCAGCGGACCATGGCGCGGGCCGCCAACAGAGCCGTCAGCGTCTTGCCCAGACCCATCTCATCGGCCAGCAAGGCACCCCGTCGCGCCAACAGCCAGCGCACACCGCTGCGCTGATGCCGCAGAGGCTGACGACCATCGGGCAGAACCTGCTGAAGATCGGCCGCCGCCACCAGATCCCTGTGGGACGGCATCGGCGGCAGAGGGTGACGGCTCCAGCTCAGCCATTGCTCCAGATCCGGAGCGATGTGAAACCGCTTGCCGAGTTGCGTCTGCAGGGCATCCGCCGCAGCCAGTGGGAATTCCCAGCCCGATGCGGGGCCATGCCAATGCCCCCTGGGACGGATCCGTTTCAGCTGCGCCTGTGTGACCGCATCGAATGGACTGACGACACGGATCAGACCTGCGGGAGACAGACCTAGATAACAGTGAGCAGGTGACGATGGCGTCGTGAACGCCCCCCACAAACATTCACTTTAATGGCGTGCAGCTTGAGAGCAAGAGCAGAGATGAAGTTTTCCTCTGGAGCTGGAGAAACCTTTGTTTTTGCAGCGCTCGACACATTGACGGAGCATGCATTCGAGGCAAGATTCGTTCAGCCGATTGACTCGGATGCATAGCAGAGATGCCGTTTTTCTTGACGAACTCTGCCCGAAATTACGCGTCCGACGTTGGAGACAATCTCTCCATACTCACACCGGTCAAAGTTGTATTTATTGCGGCAAACCTTCCGAATCCATTGATCATGTCCTTCCTCGCAGCAGAGGTGGACTGAGCGTTACCGAAAACTGTGTCCCGGCATGTCTGTCCTGCAACGGTCACAAGTCTGATTCGGATGTCTTCGAGTGGTACCGGCGACAGCGCTTCTACGACCCCAGAAGGGCCATGGCGATCCGCGCCTGGATGGATGGTGATCTGCGTCTGGCTCTGAGGTTGCTGCAGTGGGCTCAGCCGAATCAGGCCCCATCCGCCGACCGGACAGGTGACAAGAACCTGACCTTCCAGACCATCTGAACCCTCACCAGACCCGACAGACCGGCGCCGGATGATGCCGCTGACAGATCGAAGCGTCGGCAACTGGATCCTCCGGAGCCAGCAGCCCAGCCACCAGGCAGAGGAGCAGAGGCAGAATGATGGAGAGAGGGACAGCGGCGGCCTCGCCGGTCGACACCGGACCGCATGACCGCAGACAGGACGAACTCATGACCACAACGAAGCACTGATACAGGTGTACTGATGCTCAATGAGCTTGTCAACCGCAGCCGGGCTCTGCCTGCCAGCGCGAAAGTCCTGATCCTTGGCGGGGGATACAGCGGCCGGATGCTCGCGGCACTGCTGCGGCGGCTGGGGAACACGGTGCTCTGCACACGACGCGATCAGTCACGGCCCGATGCCGACCTGCTGTTCGACAGCGACCGCGACCTGCTGCCGCAACCTGATGCCCTGCAGGGCATCACCCATCTGCTCAGCACCATTCCGCCGTCACCGGAAGGACAGGATCCCGCCCTGCACTGCCTGCGATCCCAGCTGGAATCAATGCCGTTGCAGTGGGTGGGGTATCTCAGCACCACTGGGGTCTACGGCGATACTCAGGGGAACTGGGTGCGTGAAACAGACCCGGCACGACCCGGGCAAGCCCGCAGCCGTCGACGTCTGGACTGCGAAGAGGCCTGGCGGGATTCCGGGCTGCCGATCCAGATCCTGCGTCTGCCGGGCATCTACGGCCCGGGGCGATCCGTCCTCAACACGGTGCAGGAGGGTCGGGCCCGTCGGATCGACAAAACCGGGCAGGTTTTCTGCAGGGTGCATGTCGAGGACATCGCCGGTGCCTGTCTGCACCTGATGCATCGCTCACAGGAGGGCTTGCATCCCGCCATCGTCAATGTCGTTGACGATGAACCGGCCGCCAGTACCGAACTGCTGGACCATGCCTGTGCACTGCTCGGCAGAAACGCGCCGGAGACGGAGACCTTCGAGCAGGCCAGTCTGCAGATGAGTGCCATGGCACGCTCCTTCTGGAGCGAGAACCGAAGGGTGAGCAATCATCTGCTGCGGGATGGTCTCGGTTATGACCTGCTTCATCCCGACTATCGCGTCGGATTGCAGGACTGTCTGAAGCAGGACGTCAGTCCTTCGTCGCCGGCGTAGCAGGGTCACCGATGATCAGGCGGTTGAAATCGATGGGTTCCTCCTCGGTGTCAGCGGCAGGCAACCCCATGTCTCCCAGCATCTTGTTCCAGTTCACCGTCAGCCACTGATTTCGAAACCCCGTGGCCAGCCCCACGAGCAGCAGACCCAACAGGAACAACCGCAGCACAGCGATGGAGACATCCGACCACGACGCTACCCAACGCCTTGTGATCGCTCTGGGGGATCCTGCGGGGATCGGGATGGAAGTGACGCTGAAGGCGCTTGCCTCTCCAGAGCTGCCGCAAGCGATGAAACCGATGCTGGTGGGCTGTCGCCGAACCCTGCTGGAGACCCACGACCGGTTGAGACGGCTGGGCTGCACCGCTTTGGCCGATCCGGAGCATCTGACGATCGACGATCGACCACTGATCGCTCCCATCCAGCCGGGGCAAGGTGATGCACGCAGCGGCGAAGCGAGTTTCCACTGGCTCACCGTCGCCGTGGACCATCTGGTGAGCCGCGGCGCGCGCGCCCTGGTCACCGCACCGATCGCCAAACATCTCTGGCATGCAGCAGGACACATCTATCCCGGTCAGACCGAACGCCTGGCTGAACTGGCGGGTTGCCCGCACGCATCCATGCTGTTCACGGCACGTTCTCCCCTGAACGGCTGGCGGCTGAACACCCTGCTGGCCACCACCCACATCCCGTTGCAGCAGGTACCCGACGTTCTGAACGAAGAGGTGCTGGTCGACAAACTCGATGCTCTGCTGGCGTTCTGCCAGCGTTTTCATCCCAGACCTCACCTGGCAGTCGCCGGTCTCAATCCCCACGCCGGCGAGGAAGGTCAACTGGGAGCAGAGGAGAACGACTGGATCAGACCCGCCCTGGACCGCTGGCGGCTGGCGCACCCGGACGTGCGCCTTGATGGTCCGTTGCCGCCGGACACCTGCTGGCTGGCCGCCGGACGGGCCTGGCAAGCACTGGATGAAGACGCGGCACCGCATGGATACCTTGCCCTCTATCACGATCAGGGGCTGATCCCGGTGAAGCTGCTCGCCTTCGATGCGGCTGTCAACACCACCCTGGGCCTGCCTTTCCTGCGCACGTCGCCGGACCACGGCACCGGTTTCGACATCGCCGGACGAGGAATCGCCCGACCTCAGAGCATGATTGCCGCTCTGCAGGCGGCCTGGGAGCTGACGACGCCCTAGGCGGGTCGCACCCGCATCAGCACCTGTCCGAATTCAACGGGCGTGCCGTTGTCAACAAGGATTTCGACCACATCTCCACTCACCTCGGCCTCCAGTTCGTTCATCAGCTTCATGGCCTCGAGAATGCAGATGGTCTGGCCGACGTTGATGCGGTTTCCGACTTCAATGAACGGAGACTCTCCGGGGGCAGGAGCCCGATAGAACGTGCCCACCATCGGTGCGGTGATGTCCACCAGATCACTGCGCGTGGCAGCCGCGGCCGGAGGAGGGGACGCGGGAGCGGTCTCGCTCACGATCGGGGCAGCAGCGGCGACGGGAGTCGGAGCCACCGTGGTCATCACGGTCTGGGTGGGGAGATTGCGCCGGATCTCCAGCCGGAAATCGTCGCTCTCAAGACGGAATTCCTGAATGTCGCTCTCACCGAGCGCTTCAAGAAGCCGATGCAGTTGGTCGTGATCGAGCTGCATGATGATCAGTTGTCGCGGCCGAGGTAGCTGTCGTTGCGGGTGTCGACCTTGATCCTCTCGCCGACGGAAAGGAAGAGGGGAACCATCACCTGAGCTCCTGTCTCGAGGATGGCCGGCTTGGTGCCGCCGGTGGCTGTATCACCCTTCACTCCCGGATCGGTTTCGGTGATCTCAAGCACAACGGAATTGGGCAGCTCCACCTCCAGGGGGCTGCCGTTCCAGGACACGACGTTCACCTCCATGCCCTCCTTGAGGTACTTGCGACTCTCTCCGATCTGTTCGGCTGACAACCGGGTCTCTTCATAGGACGCCATATCCATGAACACGAAATCCTCCCCTTCCATGTAGGTGTGCTGCAGAGAGGACTTCTCCAGGATCGCCTGGGGAACCATCTCGCCCGCGCGGAAGGTCTTCTCCACGACGCTGCCGCTCTTCACCGCCTTGAGCTTGGAGCGGACAAAGGCGGAACCCTTGCCGGGCTTGACGTGCAGGAACTCCACCACGCGCCAGACCGCACCATCGAGTTCGATCGTGGTGCCGGTGCGAAAGTCGTTGCTGGAGATCATTCCGGCTGGACGGTTCAGGGGATCATACGGCTGTGCCAAAGTCCCGTCAGCACTGGGGTTCCCCTTGGCCCATCAGCGTTTTAAAGCCCTCCTGATCACCCTGATCACCACCGGACTGTTCCTTGTGGTGACCCCCGCCTGGGCGGGACTGCCGCAGGGGAATGCCGTGAAGGACCCGGCCGCGATCCTCAGGGACGCCCTGCCCTTCGATCAGCAGGACATCCGCACCCTGCAGCATCGTCTCGAGCTCACCAGCGATGACCTCCGGGCCAAGCGCTGGAGTGCTCTCGGCAAGGCCGTGAGCCGCAGTCAGGCGCTCCTGAACACACGTCGGAGCACCATCCTCAATGCGGTCCCGGAAGACCGGCGCAGCAGAGCCGAGGATCTGCTCGCACAGGTGGACACCGGTCTGGAGGATCTGCAGCAGACCGTTCAAGCCGCTGACAAACCGGAATTCATCGCCAATCGACGCAAGACCTTGCGCCATATCGGTGATGTGGAAGCTCTGCTGGTGGAGGACGGCTTCGAGCGCGCGATCCCTGCCGAATTCGATGCCCTGCCGCGTCTGCAGGGGCGCGCAACCCTCACCATCAGCACCACGCAGGGGGATCTCACCACCGTCGTGGATGGCTACAACGCCCCCCTGACGGCAGGTGCCTTCGTTGATCTGGCGTTGAAGGGGTTCTACGACGACCTGCCCTTCATCCGCGCCGAGGACTTCTACGTGATCCAGAGCGGAGATCCCGAGGGACCGGAGATCGGCTATGTCGATCCCGCCACGGGGCAAGAACGCCAGGTGCCCCTGGAGATTCGCGTGCCCGAGGAACCGGAGACCCTCTACAACGAAACCTTTGAAGACGTCGGCCTGTACAAGGCGACGCCGACTCTGCCCTTCGCCACGCTCGGCACCCTGGGCTGGGCCCATTCGGCCCAGGCCATCGACGACGGATCGTCCCAGTTCTTCATGTTCCTGTACGAAGCGGAGCTGACTCCGGCAGGGCTCAACCTGGTGGATGGTCGCAACGCCGCCTTCGGCTACGTCGTTGAGGGATTTGATGTGCTCGAAGAGCTCACCACCGATGACCGGATCCGATCGATCAAGGTGATCGATGGTGCCGACGGCCTCCGATCTCACGCATGATCGAAACCCTGGCTGACCTGGGTGAAGCGGAGCTGCTGCGGCGGCTGGCGGGCTTCGCACCGGTCGGCCAGCTGGATGACGACACCGCGTGCCTGGGAGCGGACCCGCGTCCGTTGCTGGTCAACACCGATGTGCTGGTGGATGGCATCCATTTCAGTGACGGCACCACCGCCCCCATGGATGCAGGCTGGCGGGCCGTGGCGGCCAACCTGTCGGATCTGGCGGCAAGCGGTGCCGATCATGTCGACGGCATCACGGTCGCCCTGGTGGCTCCGGGAACAACACCGTGGAGCTGGGTGAATGGGTTGTACGAAGGAATCGCGGCCGCACTCGAACAGCATGGTGGGGTTCTGCTGGGAGGTGATTGCTCGACCGGCAGCCAACGACTGATTTCGATCACAGCCCTTGGCCGTCTCGGTCCGCTGCGACTGCACCGCAACGCGGCGCGACCAGGGGATGTGCTGGTGACGAGCGGGCCTCACGGCCTCAGCAGGCTTGGCCTGGCGCTGCTGCAGAACGATCGTCACCTGCCCGACGGCGACCTGCCCGAAACGCTCAAGGCCGCGGCCGTTGCTCAGCATCGCCGTCCGATTCCCCGCTTTGATGCCCTCAAGGCCCTGGTGAACTGCAAACCGGCGCAGCTTCCCTGGCGTGCCGGTGGCACAGACAGCAGCGACGGTCTGCTCGCAGCCGTTCAGGCACTGTGCAGCAGCAGTGGTTGTGGTGCGGAGCTGGATCATGCCCGACTGCCGCGCCCCGGGCAGTGGCCGCAGGGAGAACCCTGGGACCGCTGGTGCATGACGGGCGGCGAGGATTTCGAACTGGTGCTCAGCCTTCCTGAGGACTGGGCGGAAGCATGGCTCAGTGCACTCCCCGGGAGTCAGCGATTCGGACGGATCACCGCCAATCCAGACAGCCTGATCTGGAGCGGAGATCACGCTGCCGTTGAACTGTCCGGGTCCGGCTTCGATCACTACCGATCGGCATGAAAAAACCCTCCCCGAGGGGAGGGAATGGCCTCAGACCAGAGCGCTGAGAATCACTTCCAGTTGCGGGCCACGACCTCGGCCAGATCAACCACACGCTGGCTGTAGCCCCACTCGTTGTCGTACCAGGCCAGGATCTTCACAGCCTTGTCGCCCATGGCATAGGTGAGATCGGCATCAAAAATGGTGGACTCGTTGGTGCCGGCGTAGTCGGTCGAAACCAACGGCAGATCGCTGTACTTGATGATTCCCTTCATGCCGTTCTCAGAGGCTGCCTTCATCACAGCCTTGACCTCATCGACGCTGGTGGCACGGGAAGGACCGAAGGTCAGATCAACCGCGGAGACGTTCGGCGTGGGGACGCGCATGGCGAAACCGGTGAGCTTGCCCTTCACCTCGGGGTACACGAGAGCAACGGCCTTGGCGGCGCCGGTGGTGGTGGGAACCATGTTCAGGGCCGCAGCACGGGCACGACGCAGATCGCGATGGCTGTTGTCCAGGATCCGCTGGTCACCGGTGTAACTGTGGATCGTGGTCATCAGACCCCAGTCGAGGCCGAAGGTCTGATCGAGAACCTTGACGATCGGTGCAAGGCAGTTGGTGGTGCAGCTGGCGTTGGAAAGAATCTTCCAATCTTCGTGGCGGTATTCGTGATCGTTCACGCCCACGACGAAGGTGCCGACTCCAGGGCCTTTACCGGGAGCGGTGAGGATCACCTTGCTGGCACCTGCCTCGAGGTGCAGGCTTGCTTTTTCGTCGGTGTTGAAGACACCGGTGGACTCGAGAACCAGATCGACACCCCAGTCTTTCCAAGGGCAGTTGAGGGGATTGCGATCGGCGAAAAACTTGATCTCCTTGCCATTGACGATCATGGTTTCGTCAGTGGTTTCGATCTGGACGCTGGGGTCGAGCTTGCCCAGAATCGAGTCGTAGGTCAGCAGGTGAGCGCTGGTCTTCGGGTCGGATGTGGAGTTCATGCCCACGATCTCGATTCCGGTATCAGCGCCGCGGCTGAGCCAACCCCGCATCACATTGCGACCGATCCGGCCGAATCCATTGATCGCAACGCGCAGGGTCATGTCAGAAGCGGGATTGCCGCAGAAGGGTTTTGGCCGCAGATCATACAGAAATAAGAACAAAAACCTTGTTCTGGCCCCAGCCGGATTGGTCAAAGCAACGGTCGATCTGTCCCAAAACAATCAGGACGACGCTGAAGGACTGCCTTATCTTTCAAGCCTCTGACTGCGTTCCTTGGCTCTCCTGCTCGACAGTCGCCAGCCCGTGCACTTCATCGGGGTCGGTGGCATCGGCATGTCAGCCCTGGCCAGGATCCTTGCGGATCGCGGGCAACCGGTGAGTGGATCCGACCCGCGGGACAACGCAACGGTGCAGAACCTGCGCGGACTCGGGGTGCGCATCTTCTCCGAGCAGACAGCCGCATCCATCAACGCCCTTCTCGCGTCATCCGATCAGGCACCGATCGTGGTGATCAGCACCGCGATCCCCGATACCAATCCGGAACTGATGCGGGCCCGTGAAAAAGGTCTGGACATCTGGCATCGCTCCGATCTGCTCGCCGCCTTGATCTCCCGGCAGCCGTCGATTGCGGTGGCCGGCAGCCATGGCAAAACCACCACCAGCTCACTGATCACCACCCTGCTGCATCAGGCCGGTGAAGACCCCACTGCCGTGATCGGCGGGATCGTCCCCTGCCTGGGCAGCAACGGCCATGCCGGTCAGGGTCGACTGCTGGTCGCGGAAGCGGATGAATCCGATGGCTCACTGGTGAAGTTCCAGGCAAGCCTTGGCTTGATCACCAATCTCGAGCTCGATCACACCGACCACTACGGCGGTTTGGACGACCTGATCACGACTCTGCAGCGCTTTGGAAATGGCTGCGGCCGCCTGCTGGCCAACCACGACGATCCGATCCTCCGGGAACACTTCCGCGCCGATGCCTGGTGGTCGGTCCGCAACAGCGACGACGTCGACTTCGCCGCCCTGCCTCTGCAGCTGGATGGAGACCGCTGTCGTGCCCGTTTCTTCGAGAACGGCAACGCCGTCGGTGAGTTCACCCTGCCGATGCCGGGCCTGCACAACCTGAGCAACGCCACGGCTGCCCTGGCCGCCTGCCGAATGGAAGGTCTGAGCCTGGACCGACTGATGGGAGGCCTGGCTGTGCTGCAGACCCCAGGGCGTCGCTTCGATCTGCGCGGCACCTGGCAGGGGCGCCACATCGTTGATGACTACGCCCATCACCCCAGCGAAGTGAGGGCAACTCTCGAGATGGCTCGGTTGATGGTGGACAGCGGCCGCAGCCCTCTGCCCAGCCCGCCGCGCCGGTTGCTGGCCGTGTTCCAACCCCACCGGTACAGCCGTACACAGGAGTTCCTCGGTGAATTCGCCCTCGCCCTGCAGAACTGTGACGCGCTGATGCTGGCCCCGGTCTATGCCGCGGGTGAGAAACCGATCGCAGGGGTCTGCAGCCGCACCCTGGCGGACCGTGTGCGGGCCCTGAGACCTGAGCTTCCCGTCCACGTGGCCGACAACATCGATGAGCTGGTCTCCCTCGTGCGGGACGCCAGCCGCCCTGAGGACCTGGTTCTGGCCATGGGAGCCGGTGATGTGAACAGCCTGTGGTCACGACTGTCCAGGACACCGGTGGCCGCCTGATCGGAATGCCTGGTCTCCCTTCCCGCAAGCAGGTTCCTCTCGCCGAGTTCACCACCTGGCGTGTGGGCGGACCGGCGGAGTGGCTGGCGGAACCCACCACCATCGAGGAGACGACCGCATGGCTGGACTGGGCGCATCAGAACGATCTGCCCTGCCGTGTGATCGGCGCCGGCTCCAATCTGCTGATCAACGATGAGGGCCTGAGCGGCCTCACCCTCTGCCTTCGCCGCATGCAGGGTGTGACGTTGGACGCGCGCAGTGGCCTGGTCCAGGCCCTCGCAGGGGAACCGATCCCGTCCCTGGCCCGCCGGGTCGCCCAGGCCGGTCTCCAGGGGCTGGCATGGGCCGTCGGCATCCCCGGCACGGTCGGCGGTGCCGCCGTGATGAATGCGGGTGCTCAGGGTGGATGCACAGCTGAATCGCTGGAATCGGTTCAGGTGATCCCGATGGCCGGTGGTGAAAGCTTCGAGCTCACACGCGACCAGCTCGCCTTCGATTACCGCCACAGCCGCCTGCAGAACGAACCCCTGCTGGTGCTTTCGGCCCGCTTCCGACTGGAGCCCGGGCACGACCCTCAGGAACTGAGGCGCATCACCTCAGACAACCTCAGCAAGCGCACCAGCACTCAGCCCTACACCCAACCCAGCTGCGGCAGCGTGTTTCGCAATCCTGAACCCCTCAAGGCCGGTCGGCTGATCGAGGACCTGGGCCTCAAGGGAACGCGGATCGGTGGCGCTGAGGTGTCCACCGTGCACGCCAATTTCATCGTCAACACCGGTGCCGCCACAGCCATGGACATCGACCGGTTGATCAGTTTCGTGCAGGCACGGGTGCACGAACGCCACGCACTGTCTCTGCATCCGGAAGTGAAACGCCTCGGTTTCGCAACAGCGGCTTAATCTGCCGACTCCCTCAGCACCACGATGGCAGGGTTCGGACTACCCAATTTCGGTCAGCTGACCGAAGCCTTCCGCAAGGCCCAGCAGATCCAGCAGGACGCCCAGAAGCTGCAGGAGGAACTGGACGGAATGGAAATCGAGGGCAGCAGTGCCGATGGCCGCGCCAGCATCTGGCTTTCCGGCAATCAGCAGCCGCTGCGGGTGCGCCTCGATCCGGCGCTTCTCCAGGAGGGTCAGGACGCCTGCGAAGCCGCCACCCTGGAAGCCCTGCAGGCGGCCTACGACGCCTCAACCGCCACGATGAAGCAGCGGATGGAGGACCTCACAGGAGGACTCAACCTCAACCTGCCCGGGATGAGCGGCTGAGCTTCGAGAGTTCCTCCAGCCCTGTTGTGTAGAGGTCATAACGTTCCCAGTCCCTCCGGATGCCACAGCCGGGCTCAGCCCGATGCAGGCAGTCGCGGAAGCGACAGGGCCAGGGATCCAGCTGGTGACGCAACTCAGGAAACAGCAGGGCGAACTCCCTCGGTTCATCCGGCAGATCCGGTCGATTGAACCCTGGGGTGTCCGCAACGCGACATCCCTCAGCCAGAGGAAACAGCTCCACGTGCCGAGTGGTGTGACGACCCCGCTGCAGTCGTCCGGACACAGCTCCGACCCGCAACGCCAGGTGCGGCATCAGTCGATTCAGCAAGCTGCTCTTGCCAACACCGGAAGGACCGCACACGACCGTCAGCGGCGAGGCTGAGAGTCTCTGCCGCACCCGGTCGAGCCCCTCATCAGTCCTGGAGGAAACCGCAATCGGCGCGTAACCCCAGCCCTGCAGACGAACCTGAAGAGCCTCCAGATGATCCCGGCTCACCAGATCGGCCTTGGTCAGAAGCAGTTCAACAGCGAGGCCGGTGCGTTCGGCGGTGAGCAGAAACCGACTGGCCTGATCCGGATCGAAACCGGGCTGTTCGACAGCGAGGGCCACCACCACGGTGGAGGCATTGGCCACCGGGGGTCGGCTCAGCAGGCTGCTTCTGGCATCCACCCGAGCCACAACGGCGCGGCCCTGAACGCTGTCGATCGCCTCGACAACCACCCGATCGCCGACATGCACCAGCTCACCCCGATGGCTCAGACGGGTGCGTCGTGTGCAGAGCAGCCGCGACGGAACTCCTTCTGGAGCCGAGTCCAGCTCCACCTCCAGATAATTCGCCTGCAACGCCACAACGATTCCGGTGGCATCGCTCACAGCTGATCAACCCCCGCAGACGACACGCAGAACGATCCAGCTGGAGGAGTCATCGGTGATCTCCACCCGGTGACCCGCTTCGCGCAATCCGGGGATCACCATCTCTTCAGGTTCGCCGCGATCCAGCTGGACATTGAGGAGATCACCAGGCTGCAAGGCTTCGAGAGCCAGTCGACAGCGGATGAAGTTCACCGGACAGGGCGTGCCCCTGAGATCCAGAGAACCGCTGCTCATCCCTTCTGACCGAACAGTCGGGCAAACAGCCCGCTGTTGTGGTGGTGATGCTGCTTGCCGCGGGCCGAATGATGACCGGCCAACTGCTCCAGCAGCCCTCGTTCAGCGTCCGAGAGACGACTCGGAAGCTGAACGGTGACCGTGATGCGTTCATCACCTCGGGCGACGGGATTCCCCAGCTTGGGGATCCCCTTGTTGGACAGGGTCAGAACCGATCCGGGTTGGGTTCCAGCCGGGATCTCCAGCTCGGTGGGACCGTCAACGGTCTCCACTTCGATCGTGTCACCGAGGATCGCCTGCAGATAGCTGACGTTCACCTCGGTGTGAATGTTGAGGCCATCCCGCTTGAGACGGGGGTGGGGCCTCACGGTGAGAAACACGTAGAGATCCCCGGAAGGGCCGCCACGGGGGCCGGCATTGCCCTCGCCCGAGACCCGCAGACGGGTTCCCGTGTCGACACCGGCAGGGATGTTGATCCGCAGTTTCTTGCGGACCTGATGCACTCCCTGGCCACCGCAGGCTGAGCAGGGATCGGCAATCACCTGTCCGGTGCCTCCGCAGGTCGGACATTCCGCCACCTGGGTGAAACTTCCGAACGGCGTGCGGGTGGCGCGACGCACCTGACCGGCCCCTCCGCAGGTGCCGCAGGTGGTGGGTCCGCTCCCCGGCTTGGCCCCGCTGCCACTGCAGGTGTCACAGGTTTCCAGATGAGGGATCTTGATCTCCTGTTCCTGACCGAAGACCGCCTGCTCGAAATCGATGGTGAGGTCGTAGCGCAGATCATCGCCCTGCTGAGGACCACGTCGTCGCTGACGCCCCCCGGCCTGTGCACCTCCGAAACCGCTGAAGAACGTCTCGAACAGATCGGCGAAACCGCCCATATCACCCATGTCGGGCGCTCCGGCGGCACCGCCGAGTCCTGCTTCTCCGAACTGGTCGTACCGGGCCCGGCTCTGCGGATCGCTGAGCACTTCATAGGCCCTGCCGATCTCCTTGAAGCGATCCTCCGCACCCGCTTCCTTGTTGATGTCGGGGTGGTACTGACGGGCCATGCGGCGATAGGCCCGCTTCAGGGTGTCGGCATCCGCATCCCGTGCAACACCGAGAAGCTCATAGAAATCGGCCATCAAGAGTCCTCCGACTGGGACTGTTCCGGCTGGGGCTGTTCCGAATGGCTGTCGGCAGCTGGAGCATCACCGGAAGGACCCGGTCCCATCGACACCTTGACCATGGCGTGACGCAAGACGCGACCGTTGAGGTGATAGCCGCGCTGCAGCTCCTCGATCACCACATCCTCGGGGTGCTCCGTGTTCTCTTCACGAAGAACAGCTTCATGGAGCGTGGGATCGAACTCCTGACCCACCACCTCCATCCGGGCGACCCCCTGCTGCTTCAGGACTTCGACCAGCTGCTTGTAGAGACCCTGATAGCTGCGATGGAGGGCCTGAGCCTCTTCACCCTCAGGGTTGAGCTGCTGACGGGCGCGCTCGAAGTTGTCGACAACAGGAAGGATCTCGCTCAGCGTCGAGCAGACCAGCTGCTGACGGAGATCATCCTGATCCCGGCTCTGACGCTTGCGGAAATTATCGAAATCAGCTGCGATTCGCATGTACTGACTCTGCAGGGCGTCGTGTTCGGCACGCAGGGTCTGCAACTCCTTCTCCAGCTGCTGCAGGCGCTCGGCAGGATCGACATCCGTTCCGGTGGAACCGGACTCAACCGGCGATTCCTGAACGTCTGGGGACGCGACAGGCTCCATCGACTCGGCGTTCTGGTCCTGCGCTGGGGTGGAGGCGTCGCCGCTCATGCTGACCGGTCAGGAATTGCTGCCTAGACATGTTGAAGGGCGACGCAGACATCCCACAAGTTGCGGAAGCCCGCACCTTCCACTTCACCTCCCGCCCGTGACCCTGGCCCGGCCGATTCCAGATGCCGAAGAACCGGCTCAGCAACGGCTGGAACTGGAACTGTTGCTGCAGCAGACCGTCCCCGGGCCGGAGCAGCTCAGCTGCTCGCGGCAGCTTCTCGAGGACGGAAGCACGGGTCTGGACGTGGATCAATGGCGCGCACTTCGGGCTCTGCCGATTGCGATCGACGACGACCATCTCGACATCGCCGTCCCCAGCCACTGGGATGAACAGGATCGAAGCGAGTTTCTGGCGCAGCATCCCGGCAACGGTCGGCAGATCCGCCTGCATCGCTCGCTGGAAAGCGATCTGAAGGCCGCACTCCAGAAGACGGAGACCCTCGAATCCGTCGAGCCGGTCCCGACGGCCTCCCCCTCGGTGGACCGGGCCGTCGAAGAGACGGCTGCCACCTATCTGGAGGAATTCACCGTCGATGGGGTGCTCGAGGAGGACCCTGAAGAGCAGGCCGAGCAGAGCAGCGGCACGATCGACCTGGAGGCGAGTCTGCGGGATGCCGACGCTTCACCGGTGGTGAGTCTCGTGGACAGGATCCTGCTGCAGGCGATGTCCGTCGGCGCCAGTGACATCCACGTCGAACCCCAGCAGAAGGGTCTGCGGCTGCGTTACCGACAGGATGGTGTGCTTCAGCAATACATCGAGCCGCTGCCGGGGCGGCTGATCCCTGCCGTCACCTCCCGCTTCAAGATCCTGGCGGACCTGGACATCGCCGAACGACGCCAGGCTCAGGACGGACGCATCCGCCGCAGGTATCGAGACCGGGTGATCGACTTCCGGGTCAGCACCCTGCCGAGCCGTTATGGCGAGAAGGTGGTGCTGCGTCTTCTGGACAGCGATTCAACGCAGCTCGGACTGGATCAGCTGATCTCCGATCCGATCACCCTCGACCTCGTGCGTGAACTGGGATCCAAACCGTTCGGAATGATCCTGGTGACCGGCCCCACCGGATCAGGCAAATCGACAACGCTCTACTCGCTGCTGGCGGAGCGAAACGACCCCGGCATCAACATCTCCACCGTTGAGGATCCGATCGAATACACGCTGCCTGGGATCACTCAGAGCCAGGTGAACCGGGATAAGGGATTCGACTTCGCGACAGCCCTGAGAGCCTTCATGCGACAGGACCCGGATGTGCTGCTGGTGGGGGAAACCCGCGATCTGGAAACCGCGAAGACTGCCATCGAAGCCGCTCTCACGGGCCATCTGGTGCTCAGCACGCTTCATGCCAACGATGCCCCGAGCACGATCGCGCGGCTGGACGAGATGGGTGTGGAGCCCTTCATGGTCTCTGCTGCCCTGATCGGGATCGTGTCCCAGCGTCTGATGCGCCGGGTGTGCACCGCTTGCCGGGAGCCCTACCGACCCAGCCAGATGGAGCTTGGACGCTTCGGTCTGATGGCAAGCGACGAAGCGAAGGTGACCTTCTTCCGGGCCCACCATCACACGCCGGGGACCTCCGTCTGTCCCCGCTGCAAGGGCAGTGGTTACAAGGGCCGGGTCGGTGTCTATGAAGTGCTGCGCATGAATGAGGACATTGCAACGGCAGTCTCCAAGGGGGCGACCACCGACGTGATCAGGCAGCTGGCCCTGGAATCGGGAATGAAGACGCTGCTCAGGTACAGCCTGGAGCTGGTGCGACAGGGCCACACCACCCTCGAGGAGGTGGGCCGCATGATCCTCACGGATTCAGGTCTGGAATCCGAGCGGAGAGCCCGGGCCCTCAGCACAATGACGTGCAGCGGTTGTGGCGCCGGCCTTCAGGAGAGCTGGCTCGAATGTCCCTACTGCCTGACGGAACGCCAGTGAGGAGATGGGTATGAATCTGATGATCGAAGACCTGATGGTGCAGCTGGTCGAAGCAGGCGGCAGCGATCTGCACATCGCCACCGGACAGCCTCCCTACGGACGTTTCAGCGGCGAACTGCGCCCGATGCTGGAGGAACCCCTGGAAGAGGAGGACTGCAACAGGCTGATCTTCTCGATGCTGAACAACAGCCAGCGCAAGACCCTCGAACAGACCTGGGAACTGGACTGCGCCTACGGACTCAGAGGCGTCGCCCGTTTCCGGGTGAACGTGTACCGGCAGAAGGGCAGTTATGCCGCCTGCCTGAGGGCCCTGGGCAGCAAGATCCCCAGCATCGAGGTTCTGAACCTGCCTCCGGTCGTGATCGAGACCAGCAAGCGTCCGCGGGGCCTGGTGCTGGTCACGGGACCCACAGGTTCCGGCAAGACCACCACCCTGGCTGCACTGCTGGATCACATCAATCACACCCGCAGCGAACACATCCTCACCATCGAGGATCCGATCGAATTCGTCTACCAGAGCGATAAGAGCCTGGTGCACCAACGCCAACTCAACGAAGACACCAGGAGCTTCGCCAATGCCCTGCGTGCGGCATTGCGGGAAGACCCAGATGTGATCCTCGTCGGCGAAATGCGAGACCTGGAAACAATCCAACTGGCCATCAGCGCTGCTGAAACCGGTCATCTTGTGTTCGGCACGCTGCACACCAGTTCGGCTGCCCAGACGGTGGATCGCATGGTGGATGTGTTCCCGCCAGGCCAACAGACCCAGATCCGTGTGCAGCTCTCGGGAAGTCTCGTGGCCGTGTTCTCCCAGACCCTCTGCCGCCGCCAGAATCCGGCTCCCGGTCAGTTCGGTCGGGTGATGGCACAGGAAATCATGATCAACACCCCGGCGACGGCCAACCTGATCCGGGAAGGGAAGACTGCTCAGCTCTATTCCCAGATCCAAACCGGTGGGGAACTGGGCATGCAGACGCTTGAAAAAGCGCTGGCGAACCTGGTGGCAGCAGGTGAAATCAGCATGGCTGAGGCCACTGCCAAAGCCAGCAAGCCGGCGGAACTGGAACGTCTGGTCGGTGATCCCTGACCGGCGCCGTACCTGACCGATGGCCAGCTTTGTTGCCACCTACACCGGGTCAACCGGACAGCCACGCACCCTGACCGTCAGGGCCGCTGATCTGAGCGAAGCGCGGAAACAGCTTCGGCGACGGGGCATCCGCGCCACCGACGTGAAGCCGAGTGGCAATGACACACGTGGAAGCAAGAAGAAAGAGGCTGGTGGAGGGATGTCTTTCGATCTCGGCCGTGCCTTTGAAAAGGCACCCGGAGTGAAGGAGAAAGCCGTGTTCGCCAGCAAGCTGGCGGCCCTTGTGGATGCCGGGGTGCCGATCGTACGCAGCCTCGATCTGATGGCAACACAGCAGAAGCTGCCGATGTTCAAGCGAGCTCTGGTCAGGGTGAGCCTTGATGTGAATGAAGGCGTAGCTCTCGGAACCGCAATCAGAAAATGGCCGAAGGTTTTTGATCAACTGAGTGTCGCCATGGTGGAAGCCGGCGAAGCCGGCGGTGTACTCGATGAGTCGCTCAAACGTCTTGCCAAACTTCTCGAGGACAACGCCAAACTTCAGAACCAGATCAAGGGTGCTCTCGGATATCCCGTCGCCGTTCTTGTGATTGCAATTCTGGTGTTTCTGGGCATGACAATCTTTCTGATTCCGACATTCGCTGGAATCTTCGAGGATCTCGGAGCCGAACTCCCAGCGTTCACCCAGCTGCTGGTCGACCTGAGCAAACTGCTGAGATCCGTGATGGCTCTCTACATCGTCGGCGCACTCCTGATTGCGGTTTGGATGTTCGCCCGTTATTACCAGACGCACAACGGACGCCGTCAGGTGGACCGGCTGATGCTGAAAGTTCCTCTCTTCGGAGAGCTGATCATGATGACGGCAACAGCGCAGTTCTGCCGCATCTTCAGCTCACTCACACGAGCAGGTGTGCCGATTCTGATGTCTCTTGAGATCTCCAGCCAGACGGCAGGAAATTCCATCATCTCCGATGCGATCCTCGAATCCAGAGCTCTTGTCCAGGAGGGAGTTCTGTTGAGCACAGCCCTGATCCGTCAGAAGGTTTTGCCGGATATGGCACTGAACATGTTGTCGATTGGGGAAGAAACCGGTGAAATGGATAAAATGTTGAGCAAAGTTGCTGATTTCTATGAAGACGAAGTCAGCGCAATGGTGAAAGCGCTGACCTCAATGTTGGAACCAGCCATGATTGTCGTTGTGGGTGGAATCGTCGGCTCAATTCTTCTGGCGATGTACCTGCCGATGTTCACCGTGTTTGATCAGATTCAGTGAGGGCTTTCGAAATCGCCTGACCTGCCAACCAACCGCCACTCCAGCAGGCCTGAAAGTTGAAGCCGCCGGTCACGCCGTCCACGTCCAACAGTTCACCAGCCAGATAAAGACCGGGACAGCGTCGGCTCTCCATCGTGGCCAGGTTGACGTCCCCCAAAGCGACACCGCCGGCGGTGACGAACTCCTCCCCGAACGGCCCACGCCCCTTGATCGACAAACGCTGCGCGCAGAGCAGCTCCACCAGTTGACGCTCCGCCTTCAACGGCAGATCGGCCCAACGGCGATCCGCCTCCACCCCAGCCATGGCCAGGAAAGCCTGCCAGAGCCGCCGTGGCAGATGCTCGAAGGGCTTGGCTGCCGAAAGGGTTCGCCTGGCCTGGTCCTGCCGCCATTGCTGGAGCCGTTGCTCCACCCCTTGACGACCCAACCCAGCACTCCAATCCAGCTTCAGCTCACCCCGATAACGGCTCTGATGCAGGGCCCTGGCCGCAAAGGCCGAGAGGCGCAACGTGGCCGGCCCGCTCAGACCGCGATGGGTGATCAGCACCCGCCCGGTCTGACGGAACCGCTGGCTGCCCAGCTTCAGATCCAGACCCACATCGTCGATGGCGATGCCGCTGCAGGCAGTCAGTTCCGGCGCCTGCAGCGCAAGGCTGAACAGCGATGGCACCGGCGGCACCACCTGGTGCCCGAGGGCTTCCACCAGTTTTCGGCCACTGGGATGCCCTCCCGTGGCCAGCATCAAGCTGCGCGCATGCAAAGGCTCCAGGCCGCGGCCCTCGAGCACAAAGCCCCGTTCAGGGTGAACGCGCACCCGCTGGACCATCGCCTTCGTGCGCAGTTGTACACCCGACGCCCTCGCCGCCTTCTGCAGGCACTGGATCACCGCCTCGGAACGGTTCTGCTGCGGAAACATCCGTCCATCGGGTTCCTCCACCAGGGTGAGCCCGTGCTCGTCAAACCAGGCAATCGCATCCCCGCAGGCGAAGTGGCTGAAGGGACCCCGCAACGGTCGACTGCCCCGGGGGTAATGGGTGGTCAGTTCGCGGGGGTCCCAGCAGGCATGGGTCACATTGCAGCGACCGCCACCGCTGATGCGCACCTTCTGGAGCGGCTCAGGGGTGCCCTCCAGCACCAGCACCTGCTGAACCCCCTGCTCTGCAGCCGTGATCGCTGCCATGTATCCGGCGGGTCCACCGCCAACGACGATCAGATCAAGCGGGCTGGAAGCGGAGGGCGACGCCGTTGTTGCAATAGCGCTTGCCGGTGGGACGGGGTCCGTCATTGAACACATGGCCCTGATGACCACCACAGCGACTGCAGTGATACTCCGTGCGGGGGAGGATCAACTTGAAATCTAATTTCGTGGCGACGGCACCCTGCAGCGGTTGCCAGAAACTGGGCCACCCGGTGCCGCTGTCGAACTTCGCCTCAGAGGAAAAGAGGGGGAGATCACAACCGGCGCAGTGATAGGTCCCCGTCCTCTTCTCGTTGTTCAGGGGACTGGTGAAGGGCCGTTCGGTTCCCTCGTCACGAAGCACGTTGTAAGCCGCGGGAGACAACCGCTGACGCCAGGCTTCCTCTGACAGATCCCACTGGGGATCATCAGCCTTGGACGCCGCCAGCACCTGCCGCGGTGTCCAGAGGGAGCCCACCAGTCCTGCTGACACCGCAACCAGAAGCGATCGTCTCGAGACAGCGAAGCTGCTGAAGGACATCATCACCGGATGAACAGAGCCGGTTCTAACCGGAGTGGGCCTTCACCGGCAGGCAGCATGGATCCATGAACACCGTCGCCACAGCGGACATCACAGGTGCCTTCCGATTCAGCGTCGCACCGATGCTCGACTGCACCGATCGCCACTTCCGGGTGCTGATGCGGCAGATCACCCGGAGGGGACTGCTCTATTCGGAAATGGTGGTGGCCCAGGCGTTGCATCACACCGATCGACGGGACAGGTTGCTGGACTTCGACCCGGTGGAACACCCGATTGCCCTTCAGGTGGGCGGGGACGACCCGACCCTGCTCGCGGAGGCTGCCCGTCTCGCCAGCGCCTGGGGGTACGACGAGATCAATCTGAACGTGGGATGTCCCAGCCAGAAGGTTCAGGCTGGCAATTTCGGTGCCTGCCTGATGGCGGAACCCGATCTGGTGGCCCGCTGCGTCGAGGCGATGCGAAACGCAACCGATCTGCCTGTCACGGTGAAACATCGCATCGGCATCGATGATCTCGACAGCGATGCTCTGCTGACCGCTTTTGTGGATCGTGTGGCGGCAGCGGGTGCCAGCCGCTTTGCCGTTCATGCGCGAAAAGCCTGGCTGGAGGGACTGGACCCCAAACAGAACAGGACGATTCCACCCTTGCAGCATGAACGCGTGGTGGCGCTCAAGCGACGTCGCCCGGAGCTGGTGATTGAACTGAACGGCGGCCTGGAATCACCTGACGATTGTCTGGAGGCCCTTGAGATCTGCGATGGGGCGATGGTGGGACGCGCTGCCTATTCCCATCCCCTGCGCTGGACCAGCGTGGATGCGGTGATCTTCGATGAACGTCCCCGAACGATCCTGGCGTCGGATGTGGTGACAGGACTGATTCCCCACGCAGAGGCCCATCTGCAACGGGGCGGACGACTGTGGGATCTTTGCCGTCATTTGGTGCAGCTCGTGGAAGGGGTACGAGGTGCGCGGCATTGGCGCCGGGATCTCGGCAACCGGGCCCAACGACCTGGAGCCGATCTGCGGATCCTGGAGGAGGCCGGCCGCCAATTGCGAGACGCCGGCCTTTGAAGTCGAATCAGCCTTCGGCGCCGCCGTAACCGGAGTAGTCGTCACCGCCACCGCCGCCACCGGAGGAACCACGACGACGACGGCTGCGGCCATCGTCATAGTTGCCACCTTCACCGGCAGTGTCGCGGGAACCGGCGCCGTAACTGCGATCTTCCCAGCCGCGGGCACCGGATCGACGGTCAGCACCGGCATCACCGCCGCCTTCACGACCGCCACCGCC
>ERZ802831.41-NODE-41-length-56661-cov-16.3891_pt1 | contig 56661 bp, 59 predicted proteins | sample MGYA00345655_ERZ802831 | MGnify/ENA primary metagenome ERZ802831 (study PRJEB30503, sample SAMEA104212376) | marine metagenome | biome: Westerlies Biome; feature: [SRF] surface water layer (ENVO:00010504) within the epipelagic zone...; material: water (ENVO:00002006)...
GACAAATCTCTACGGGTTTGAGGACCAAATTCAAGCAGATATGATTGCACCAAGACCTACTAACATTTTTCTTGCGATGCTTGATATTTTCATTATCGACAAAACAGTATGGAAACATCTGATATCCACTTTTCAAAAAGCTTTATTAGGCGCAAGTATTGGTACTGCAATTGGGATGGGTTTAGCGATTGCAGCAACGCTTAGCCTGACCTTCAGAAAGTACATAAAGCCTTGGATTATTCTAATGGAAGCAACACCTAGAATTGCTGTTGGCCCCATCTTTGTCGCTCTTTTAGGATTTGGATTATGGTCAGCAGTTGCACTTGCTGCATTAGTTGCGTTCTTTGGGCCATTTGTGAATACGTTTCAGGGATTAATGGAAGTTGATGAAGAAGCAGAAGAGATGTTTCGCTCTCTTGGTGCATCACGGTTTCAGACATTTTGGAAGTTAAGATTCGCGTCCGCTATGGAATTAATATCAGCTGGTTGGAAACTTGCTACTGCTTCTGCATTTGGAGGCGCACTTGTTGCTGAATTTATTCAAGCAAGTGAGGGGATGGGCGTTCTGATTGCGCAATATGTTATTATGATTACCATGGATTACGCATTTGCAGGATTACTATCCGTTACTATATTTGGCTTTATATTATTCAAAATAATGGATTATTTCGACTACCGTCTCATTTTTTGGAAAAATGACTATCTTCTTTTAAAAGAGAGTGAAAAAAGACGCAAGAAAGCAGGGATTGTGTAATGAAACCGTTAAGCTTTTTGATATCATTTTTAAAATATTCACTTAGTTTCATTATTGTGCTCGCATTGTGGGAAGCCTATGCAAGATATGGCGGACTAAATGAGTTATTCCTGCCTCGGCCATCAAAAATTGGAGCAAAATTATATAGTCTCTTCGTAAAAGTTGAAGTGATCGAACAAGGAACGATTTACTGGCATTTTTATGCAACTCTCGCACAAATGAGTATTGGATTTGCTTACGGAATTACAATTGGAACAACATTAGCGGTACTAGCTGCCTTTAACGAGACATTTAGAAGATATGTTGCCCCGTATGCAGTGGTCTTTAATGTAACACCTGGTATTGCGGTTCTTCCATTAATTATCGCTTGGTTTGGTTTTGGCTGGGAATCAAAGATAGCACTAGCTACCCTTGTGTGTTTCTTCCCTCCATTTATAAACACACTTACTGGGCTGCTGAAAAAGAATGACGAAGCGATTGAGTTGTTTCAAACAATAGGTGCAACTCAATCACAATATTTTTGGAAGCAACAGCTTCCAAATGCACTACCCGAAATTTTCGCTGGATTAAAACTAGCGATAACTACTGCGTTGCTAGGAACAATCGTGGCACAATTTGGTTCAGCAACCGAGGGCGTAGGAATTCTAATGCAGCGATTTGCATTCCGGCTTGATATGGCCGGCTCATTCGCTTCATTAGTAACGATGGCTATCATGGGTTTATTAGTTTTTACTGTTGCAGAAGTGATGGATAGACGAATAGTTTTTTGGCGAGATGCCAAAGGTCTTGAGCGTGTGTCCAGAAAAAAACAACAAAAACTTTCAGCCAATGGGTAGACATAAATCAGGGGAAGCCTTATATCGAGGCTTTAAATTTGAGCGTAAGGGAGAGAAATATGCTTAGAAAAATATTGGCAACCGCATTAGCAGTTGCCGTAATCTCGCCAATGTCAGCTATGGCTGGTGGGCATTTAGATAAAATTACGATAATTCAACCTTCATATCCGTCAATGATTTTTTGGCCGTCACATATAAGTGCACAGCTAGGATTTTATGAGGAGCAGGGAGTTGATCCAACATATCTTGACGGTGACACAACTGTGCCTTACCAAGCTTTCCTATTAAACGGGCAAGCAGACTTTGCAATGCTCGACGGGCCACAGGTTTTCCAGGGTGCAGCTGCAGAAATGGGTCTAAAAACAGCCTATTCAGTGCATAGTTCAGCACCTGAGGGGGTTTATGTGAATGATGATAGCCCACTTCAGAGTGTAACTGAACTAAAAGGTAAGACTGTTGGTCTTGCATCAGACCGTGACCTTGCTTCTCTAAAAGTTGCGTTGGCTCATGCTGATTCAAACATTGATGGTATTAGCACAGTTGTTGTTGGTGACGCGGGTCCTACATTGGCAAACGTGTTCTTAAAAGGAACGGCTGCTGCATTCGCAGGTTCAATCTCTGACTTGGCTGCACTTGCTACTAAAGGCGTTATCGTAAGAGATATCACACCTCCATCAGCAAAAGTAGCTCCTGCAAACACATATGCTGTTAACGGTGCAACAATGATGGATAACTATGATAAGTATTGTCGTTTCCTAAGAGCATACTCAATGGGTGTGCACGTTGGTCATTATAATCTTGATATCATTGCAGCTATGTCAAAGGCACCTGATGGTTCGCCAGCACAGTGGGAAGTTGAATCAGTTGGTAATTCTTACCTAGCAGCTGTTGCAAAACTTCAATTACCACCAGAAGGTGACACATTATATGGCTTGGTAGCTGAGTCTGCATGGCTTACAGTTAACAATGACATGAAGATGATCGGCGCAGTAGACGCAGATTATGACACAAATGATTATCTTACACACGTGTTCGAAGGGTGTGCAAACAACTTCGACCGTGCAGCAGTTGAAGCAGCTGCTGATGCATGGATGGCTAAAAACGGCTAATCTAGCGTTATAGAAAAAAAAGGGCGCTTGAGTTATCTCAAGCGCCCTTTTTTATGCGTAAAATCACTTCTAAATCAAACGGACTAAATAACCGGATTCGTAAGTGACCCCAATCCTGTCACGTTGATTATAACAACATCTCCAGATTTCAGAAACTTTGGCGGGGTGAAACCTATCCCCACACCCACAGGTGTTCCAGTTGCAATTACATCCCCTGCAAGCAAGGTTCCTGTCAGCGTAAGGGTTTCAATTAACGTTGGTATATCAAATATGAGATCGCGAATTTCTGCTTGTTGGCGAACTTCATCATTCACAAGCGTTTGAATTTGCATAGATGGCAAATCATCTATTTCATCCTTGGTCACAATATAAGGACCCATTGGCCCAAACGTATCCAAGCCTTTTCCAATGGTCCATTGGTTATGTTTTTTCTGCAACTCCCGAGAAGTAACATCATTGATAATAACATACCCAAATACGTAATCCTGCCAATCAGCTTTGGCAACACGCCGCGCTGTTTTGCTAATTATCACACCCAGCTCGCCCTCATAATCAACAGAATCTGTTGGATCAATTGAGGCATCAATGGCATCATTTGGCCCAATTAGCGACGTCATTGCTTTGGTGAAAATTATGGGCTCAGATGGAATTGTCTCTTTCTGAGTTGCATCAAAACCTGAATCAAAAAACTCTTTGGCATGCGCATAGTAATTTTTGCCAACACATACCATATCTCTGATCAGATGCGGTATCGGAGCCAGTATCTGAACATCCGCTAAATCTCTTCTCTCAGCAGTGTCGATAATCGCGTCCCAAGATGCCACATCGCCAGTGCGTATAACAGATAGGACAGCCATATCGGCTCCCTCTCCTTCAACACAACAAACAAACTCATCGCCGATAATCATGCCTGCCTTTATGTGACCATTATCATTTACAGTTGCGAGTTTCATAACGCTCCTTCCTTCTGGTTATTTACTATAAATACTCTAGCCAATTATCGATAAATGTGAACATAATAATAACAACAATTTAAGTAATAAAAAAATAGCTAGATTTACAATAATAACAAAAACGGAGTTATCATGGGCGTGGGAATTATCGGACTTGGGGCAATGGGCGGAGCGTATGCTCGCAACTTATTGGCAGGGGGCATTTCGGTATCTGGTTTTGACCCAGATCCAGCTGCACAGGAAATGCTAAGCAAGGCGGGCGGCACGCCTCAGACCAGCTATGGTGACTGGCTTGCTGAGTGTGAGCTGGTAATCCTATCCTTAGCAAATACAAAAATTCTTGCAGATGCAACCGAAAAACTAAGTGACATTTTAAAACCAGGACAAGTTGTTTTGGAAACAGGAACCTTCACTCTCGACACAAAACAGGCCGCAAAAAAAAGGTTGGACAGCTGTGGCGCTATCCTTCTGGATTGCCCTGTTAGCGGAACTGGCGCCCAAGCAGCGGTAGCTGATCTTGTGATGATGGCAAGTGGTTCAGAAGACGCATTTACCAGAATAAAACCGTTATTGGAGCATTTTACAAAATCAGTCATTTATGCTGGACCATTCGGAAATGGCTCCAAACTGAAATTTGTGGCAAATCATGCTGTGTATGTTCATAATTGCGCTGCTGCAGAAAGCCTTAATTACGGAATAACTCTTGGGTTAGATCCCAAAATGATATTTGAATTGCTATCTAATGGAGCTGGTCAGTCAAAGATGTCTGATTTGCGTATGCCACTAATGATAGACGATGCTTACGAACCAGCTACAGCAAATATGACAATTGCTTATAAAGATATATCGGTCATCAGTGAGGATATAAAAAGCAACAAATGTTCAACTCCACTTTTTGATGTTACCCAGAAATTATATGATGTAGCTAAAAAGGGTGTGCCTATTACATATGATACAGGTGCGGTTTATGAAGTTTATAAGCAAAAATTGGTTTAATGACTTTTGAACCATATAGCTTTCTTATGATAGCTTCTATAATGCTCGCCTTAGTTCTTTCAGGCAGCGTTAAAGGTGTTTTTGGCATTGGGTTTCCTGTTGTTGCCATGGCAATCCTTCCATTATTTATTACACCCATTTCGGCTATAACTGTTATTGCACTTCCTATTGTAGTGACAAATATTCAGCAGCTTTTTTCAGAGAAAGAATGGAGGCGCATAATTATAAAATACAGGTATATGGCGCTATTCATGCTACTTGCGAGTTTTCTATCAAGCCAGATACTTACACAAATTTCTGTGGATTTAATTACTGCTATAATTGGTTTTGCACTTGCTTTATTTGCTATTTATAGTTTGTTTAATTTTACGCTTCCAATTACAACACACTCGTCCTGGCAAATAATAGCAGGGGCAAGCTCGGGATTATTAAGCGGAATGACGGGAATTCAGTCCACAGCTATAATTTATTTTGCTTCACTAGACATATCCAGAAATGAATTCGTTGGTGCTGTAGGATACATATTTTTAGTCGGAGGACTAGGCCTAAGTATCGGCTTGATAAACAATAGTTTGCTTAATTCAAGCACTGTAATGATAAGTCTATTTGGCGTGTTATTCAGCGTAGTAGGGTTTAAACTAGGCTCCCTACTACGCCCATATATTCACTCAGAATTATTTAAAAAACTTTTATTTCTGCTCATGCTGATAATTGGCATGAAACAAATTTATCAGTTTTTTGCTTATTCTATTTAAGACAGCTTTACCACTTCTCCATCTTCAGCAGATTTAATAATTGCATTTAAAACCTCAATATTATGCATCATCTCGAAATTTTTGTTGAGATATTCTGTGCCATCAACAATAGCTGAACGCCAATTTTCAAGATTTGCAGAGACTGAATCTGCCCAATCATAACGTGTTGTTTTCGTATCTTCCAGAGAACGGTAAACTTGCAAATCAGCAACACCTGTCGTCTCATCAGGGTGCGTGCTGTTTCGCACCTCCGCCCACATCTCAGAGCCAAAAATATGCGTGCGAAGGAAATGAGGTGTATGAAGGATAGCTTGAATATTTGCGGTCATACCTGCTTCAAATAACAGCTGAACAACAACAACATCACCTGTCTCCCAGCCAAGAGAACGGCTCGAAGTATTGGCGTAAACAGACTTAACCTTACCAAAATACCAAATCAGAATATCGGTTAGATGAATACCCATCTGAGTCATGCCTGCCGCTGGTGCAAATGTCTTTGATGTTCTCCAACTTCCCGCTGGAAGGTTAATGAGCTTATCATGACTAAAGGCCAATTCAGCATGCATTATGTTACCAAAGGCATTTTCATCCAAAAGACGCTTGATTTCCATTACTGCTGGCTCAAATCTGCGCTCATGGCCTATTCCCAATACCAGCCCAGCCTCCTCACAAGCCTTCACACTATTGCTAGCCCCTTCAAAAGTAAGTGACAGCGGTTTTTCACAGAAAACATGTTTTCCCTCAGCAACAGATTGGGCAATTTGCTGATCATGCAAATCATTTGGTGATGTTAGAATAAGGGCCCGTACAGTTTCCATTTTGACAGCTTCGTCGAAATCTAAAATTGGCGTAAGGCCCATCTCAATTATATCGCTATGCGCATCTGCATTTGGTTCAACAACGCAAACCAACTCAAAAAGACTATTTTCTTTTAATCTAGACGCAATGGTGCGACCCCACCAACCAAATCCAACAAGTGCTACTGGTAACATTTAATTTCCTTTCTTACGATTTGCTACTGCGCCAGGCAGCTAGTAATGAGGCATCATGCGCTGCCCAACCATCTTCTGCTGCATCTTCAGCAGTTTTCCGTGCTGCATCAATAATCGGGCTTTCGATTCCCATTGATTGAGCAGTACCAACCATTAGTTTCATATCTTTAATGGCATTAAACATTGTAAAATTGGAGGCTGATGAGTGACCCTCCTTCATCATCTCTAATATCGGCTGGCATCTGACTTTTGCTGCCCCAATAGCACCAGAGCTATCCACTAATATACTCATTGCCTGTTCAGCACTAATATCTTTGCTTGTTGCCATTGCAACCGCTTCTCCAAGAGCGCCCCAATAAACCATCAAAGGCAAATTTATGGCCAGTTTCATAGCAGCTGCCGCACCGGTCTCGCCTAGATATTCAATTCTTCTCGTCATTTGCTCTAAAATTGGCTTTGCTCTTTCAAACGCGGCCTTATCCCCAGCAACTAGCGCCAGCAAACTGCCCTCTCTTGCTGGCTTTACGGTTCCTCCAACTGGAGATTCGATAAATTGCCCGCCCTTATCTTGAACTGCTTTCTCAAGTTCAACCGCACGTTCAGGAGACGAGGTACATATCTCAATAATCAGCTTTCCATTAAGCGAAATGGTTGTTAATCCGCCATCATCAAAATAAGCAGACTGAGTTGCATTATCATTTGCTAAAACAGAAATTATAATTTCCGCCGAAGATGCGACCTCTGCAGGTGTTGCTGCTATTGTAACACCTTCTAAATCACCTATTTTTTCAGGGGAACGATTCCACACTACAAGCTCGTTCCCTGTTTCCATTAGACGCTCACAAATTGCGCGTCCCATTTTACCAACGCCTATTAACCCAAGAATCATTGTATAACTCCCTGTTGAACAACTGAAAGGATAATACTGATTAGTTACCCAGATTGGAAACATAAAGATAAAAATAAGCCAATAGTTTCATAGGTTGAGAGAAAAATCAGATTAATTAACTCTAATGAATATTGCTTTTAGCTCGTAACGTGATTGATAAGGCTCTCAAAAACGTTTAATACAACTAATATAAATTATTGATAATTGAAGAATTTACTGTCTTCTGACATATTATTTATACGATGTAATGGCGGTTAATTTAACACTAAGTAAAAGAGCTCCGAATGACACAATTTGATACTAAACTATTACGAAATGCCTTTGGTTGTTTTCCCTCAGGTGTAACTATCGTCACACTTAAAGATTCAGATAATAAACCGACTGGCATTACTGTTAGCTCGTTCTCCTCGCTTAGTCTTGACCCTCCTTTATGTCTTTTCTCAATTGGAAAAGATCAGGCTAGCAGGCCTTTATTTGAGGCTAGTGATCATTTTGTGGTTAATGTGCTTTGCGCAGAGCAAGAAAGCATAGCTTGGCAATTTGCAAAGCCAATTGAAGATAAATTTGAAAATGTTACTTACACCGAGAACGCAAACGGTATGCCGATAATCAACGGTAATATTGCCCATTTCTGTTGCAAAAAATGGGCTCTTTACGAAGGGGGCGACCATATTATTCTTGTAGGTGAGGTGTTGGATTTTAATCAATCTGATTCTGATGCTCTGATATTCTTTAAAGGCAAAATCGATATTATTGCCAATCCTCACGCCACTTAAAAATAGCATTTTCGGACATGAAACAGCCAAGATTACCTGACCTTGACCCAAATACTTTTACTGAGAAACAGGAAGAAGTTTACAAGGCTATTGAAAATGGCCCACGAGGGCGCGTTGCAGGCCCGTTACGGATTTGGATGCGCAATCCAGAACTAGCAGAAAACGCTCAAGCACTTGGTCAATATGCGCGTTTTGACAGCAGTCTTCCGCCACATTTATCAGAATTAGCTATTCTGGTTGCAGCTCGTTATTGGTCTGCTCAATTTGAATGGGTGCATCATGTTCCATCTGCTCGAAAAGCTGGAATATCAGAGGATATCATCACCTCTATTTCCAATGCAAAAATACCAAAATTCAGTGACCCTATGATGCAAGCAGTATTCGATTATTGCGCAGAATTACATAGAGACAAAGAAGTAACCGATAAAACCTATGAGAATGCGGTCGCACAAATCAGTACCACCGGCGTTATTGATTTAACGGCAATATGCGGATATTACACATTCATATCAATGACGATAAAAGCGTTTAGGGTTTACGATATATCAGACATTAACCTGCCTGATATATCATTATCCCCTGACCAGTTCTTTTTAGAAGACTAATTTAGTATATTAATTTAGAGGACTAATTTAGCATGCTTATTCGTAGCTGATTTGTATTTTAGGTAGTCTGATTATCGCAGATAAGCATTTACATTTATGGCTTAAGGTTCGCCATTTCATTACTATACCAGTCACCAATTTCCGAAGCTGTCATAAATACCGCTTCATCATGATCCATTACATAATCCAATAATGCTTCTAAATATTTTATTCTGTGAGGGACGCCTGTAATATAGGGGTGCACAGAAATAACCATTATCCGGGCATTATCAGCTGCTTCTTCGTATAGCCTGTCAAATTGACCCATGCCTCTATTTAAAAATTCATCTGATTTATGTTGTTGTAATGCATAGATGGTGATGTCATTTGTCTCAACAGAATAGGGAACCGTTGTAATCGTTCCAAACGGGGTTGAAATTTCTTGCGGCAAATCATCAATAACCCAATCTGCAACATACTCAATCCCAGCAGCCCGCAAAAAGTCCAGTGTTTCCTCTGTTTCTGTCAAGCCAGGGCTTTCCCATGAGCGAGGCGGCTCACCCACAAATTCGGCAATAGAATCTACAGCTCGCTGGATGGTTTCCTTCTGATAGGTAAGTCGGTGTGTTGGGCCTTGCAAGAAACCATGCCCCATGAATTCCCAGCCCATTTCCTTGGCAAACCCCGCAACACGCGGATAGGAATTGCATACATTTCCGTTTATCGCGACAGTTGCCCTGATGTTTCTATCTGTCAGCGCTTTAAATTGGCGCCATACACCAGCACGCATTCCATATTCGTGCCAAGACCAATTAGGGACATCTGGCAATAATGGCTGTCCCATTGGCGGTGATAAAACCATGCGAGGCATTGGTCCTTCTATTCGCCATTCTTCTATATTTACGCAAACCCAAACTGCCATTCTTTTGCCGTTTGGCAATTTTAATTTAGGCCTGTCTATGATGGCTTGATAGGGAATTCTGTCAGAAAGCGCCATAATGTATCCTCACTATTTTATAAATAACAATATTATTAACATGTTACGCAATTTTACAGGCAAATAAATATAATTCTAATGCAATTTCACACAAAATTTTGCTTTTTGTATAGCTATCTATTGATGGACGCCAAACTTAATTTTGCCAGAGTTAATATTGCCAGTATTGCCAGAATCAATATTGCCAAAATTAATATTCACGATTGGGATCCACCAGATTTTTCGGAGCAAGTCCCGATTTTACAGCGTAAATTGCCCTTGCAATCTGCTCGAACGCCGTTGCTGGATCAGTTTGGGCAGCTATATGAGGCCAGATTGATATTTTTGGCTCATTCCAAAATGGGTGTGATACTGGCAGAGGCTCTTCACAAAACACATCCAGCGCTGCGCCTGAGAGGTGTCCTGAGCGCACTGCTTGCAAAAGCGCCCTCTCATCTACCTGCTCTCCTCTACCAGCATTTATAAAATAGGAGCCTTTTGGCATTTGATTAAATACATCTTCAGAAAACAACCCTTTTGTATTTTTGGTTAGTGGTAGCAAGCAAATATGAATAAGATTGCTGTGAATCAGGCTCTCAAACCCGTGCTTTCCAATTTTCTGTTTAAAAGGGCGTTCGGTTTTAAGTGTTTGCGCCCAGCCTGACACGTCAAATTGCAGGCTTTGTAAATTCTGTGCTACCACAGATCCGATAGCACCAATACCATAAATCGCAACCTTCATTGCGATGGTATTGGCTTGTGGTAATTTATTAAATTCACGCTTTAGTCTGTTTTCACGGTAGAATGGACCATCTCGAAGAAAATCAAGTAGAACCGCTACTACCCACTGGCTTAAAGCATGTGACATATGCGGGTCTACCAGTCTTATGATAGGGACGGATTGAGGGCGTTTTTGGTCTTTCCATAAATGGTCTACCCCCTGACCCAAAGAGCAAATTAATTTTAAGTTTTTTAATTCTGCTAATCTGCCATCAGGCGGACTCCAAACAAGCGCAATTTCAGCATCATTTGCCTTACTATCTGACAAAGCAATTACAGAAATCTGAGGGTCAGATTTGGTGAGGTGATAACGCCATGTATCTAGACTGGCATTCTCTATTCCATCATGAAAAGCAATCAGCGTCATTCAGCTAGCCCCTATGCGTTATGCCTTTAGCAGTGATAACGCGTTTGCATGAAGCTCAGCTGTTGAGGCGGCAAGTATCTCGCCCGCATTCTGTGTTTTAATAGGCTGACCAGACCAGTCTGTTACAACAGCACCAGATGCAAGCAAGATTGGCACCAACGCCATCATATCATAAGGGGCAAGTTTGTGTTCCATTACAATATCAATATGACCGGACGCAAGTAACGCATAATTATGGCAATCACCCCCAAAATAGGTATCCTTGCATTTTTCTGAAATTATTTGGAACTTTTCAAATCCTAATTCTGTAAATGCCGCTGGAGAAGAAGTTGCTATTAAAGCTTCTGATAATTCTATTTTCTTAGATGCCGATATTACAGTGCCGTTTAAGGTTGCAGAAGAATATGTCAGGCTCTCATCAAAATAGCCTATATACATCTCATCCAAGCATGGCATATCTATTAATCCCAGCAATGGAAAACCCTTATTACAAAAAGCAACCAGTGTTCCAAAAATAGGCTTGCCTGCTATAAATGCTCTGGTGCCATCAATTGGGTCAATACACCAACCGGTGCCGCTACCAAGAGTACCGCCATATTCCTCGCCATAAATAGCATGAGTAGGAAATTCTGTTTCTAGTATTTCTCTTAATTTCTTCTCAATTAACGTATCCGCAATCGTAACAGGCGAATCATCTGATTTGGTATCAAATTTATCTATTCTGCGGAAATATTGTTTGGCAATTGGTCTTGTTAATGCAGGAACGCCCGCCAGAAATTCTGCTAGCTTGAATATGTTTAAATCAGTTTGATTAAGTGGGCGTGTGATTTAATTCTTCCACTTCTCTAAAACTAGAAATTGGTTTTATTGAATACTGACTTCTTGTGCATCTATCTCGGCCTCGGTAGGCAGTGCCACTGGTGTATCAGCAAGACTTCTAAGGTAGGCTATCATATTAGCTCTGTCAGAAGGTTTTTTCAAACCCGCAAAGTTCATCTTGGTTCCCTTAATATAGGCCTTAGGCTTATATAAAAATGCATTGAGCGCTTCATAATCCCAAGCGCCGCCCATGCCAACCAATGCATCAGAATAATTAAACCCATCTTTCATTCCTTTGCTTGCATCTACAATATTCCACAGCATTGGACCTGTCTTATTCTTTCCATCTGCATCAAATTCATGACAAGCGGTGCATTTTTTTGCAACCTTAATTCCAGCTTCAATATCTGCAGAAGCAAGCAGTGCCAAGATAGGCTCAGGGCCTTGATTAACAGGAGTAGTCGCTTGTCCGCTATCAGCAACTTGCTTTATTTCTACAGGATAAGCATTCTCATCTAACGCTTGATCCGGAACCAAAATTTCAGCAATTTTGCCACCACCCATCGCCAAAAGACCTGCTAGCAAAAATCCAGCTAGAATTTTATTTGTCTTTAGATTATCCATGCAAATTCCCCAGTATCACGGTTATATTTTGTCAAAATCAATATACAGCAAAGGTTATTTAAAATAGCCACGCAAATTCATTTCATATTTGACACTTTGTGATACCCTAAACCACCCTCTCTCTCAAGTCCTAGAGAGTTGACATTTGCTGAATTCTTTTGCCTGATGCACCGAATTATGAAAAAAAAACAATATGACTGATAATAATACGATAATAACGGTAATTCCTGCTCGAATGGGATCTTTGCGTTTACCTAACAAACCCATGGCCGAGATTGCAGGAAAGCCTATGATTGTCCATGTCTGGAAACAAGCTGTAGCCGCGGGTTTAGGCCCTGTTTTGGTTGCGTGTGACAGTATTTCTATTGTCAATGCGATTCAAAATGAAGGCGGAATTGCCCTTATGACTGATAGCGATTTACCATCTGGCACCGATAGAATTTATGCCGCTTTGTGTGAATTTGACCCAGATGAGACATATCGACGCGTCGTCAATTTACAAGGTGATTTACCAGATATTCCGCCACATTATCTTGCACTTTTGGCTAATATGTTAACGCAGCAGGAATTTGATTTATGCACATTAGTGGCGCCTTGCGAAGAACATGAAATAAATGCACCGCAAGTCGTAAAAGCTGTGATGAGTTGGAATGAAGATTTTTCTGAATCAGATTTTCCAACGGGTAGAGCACATTATTTTAGCCGCGCGCCCATTCCGTTTGGCAGTGATATATTCTGGCACCATATTGGACTATATGGCTGGCAACGCGATGCATTAAAACAATTTGTTGAAACAGCCCCATCTAATTTGGAAACAACAGAGAAGCTTGAGCAGTTGCGAGCGTTAGAGTTAGGAATGATAATTGGTGCTGGAAAAGTAGATGCGCCAGCAGCAGGCGTTGATACAGAGCAAGATTTGATAGAAGTTCGAAAAAAGCTTAACAGCGAACGTAATAAATGAGGATGTAATGAGCACACAACATACAATAGCATTTCAAGGTGTTCCAGGGGCCTATTCCCATCTTTCCTGTCAGGCATTCTGCCCTGAATGGAAAGCGGTTGCTTATGAGAGTTTTTCTGGAATGTTAAGAGCCGTGCAAGTTGGCGAATGTGACGCTGCTATGGTGCCTGTTGAAAATTCAACGGCAGGGCGTGTTGCTGATATTCACCGATTGCTTCCTAATTCTGGGCTTCATATCGTCTCAGAGCATTTCCAGCCTGTGAATCACCAGTTGCTTGGCGTAAAAGGGGCTAAATTATCCGATATTAAAGAAGCACATAGTCATGAGCAGGGCCTTGCACAATGCCGCGAAAAACTAGAGATGCTTGGAATTACGCCTATTATTCATTCCGATACGGCAGGCGCTGCGCGTGATGTTGCAAAGTGGGGCGAGCCAGCTAAAGCCGCTATCGCATCAAAGCTCGCATCCGATATTTATGGTCTTGAGGTTTTAATGGACGAGATAACAGATATGAGCGTCAATACGACCAGATTTTTGGTGATGAAAAAACAGATGCAGGTGCCAGACATCTCGTTGGAACCTGCGCATTGCACTTTTGTTTTCTCTCTTCGTTCGGTACCAGCAGCCTTATATAAAGCACTTGGCGGATTTGCTACTAATGGGATTAATTTAACAAAAATCGAATCTTACATGTCAGGCGATCAGATGCAGGCAGCACAATTTTACATTGATTGTGAAGGGCATATTGAGCAAAAAAATATGCAACATGCATTAGAAGAGCTAAAATTCTATTGCCTACCTGATGCGGTGCATATTCTTGGCTGTTATCCGTCTAGCCCTCACAGACATAAACCTAGATAGGCCTAAAACTAAATAGAAATTAGTTTTTCTGCTATTCTAAAAAGACTTGTTTGTTGTAATGCGATGTTCCATATTCTGCTATGAAGGGTTGGATGGACGGTTTGCTCTGCTCACCAGGTCAGGTCCGAAAGGAAGCAGCCAGCGTAGATCTTAACTGGGTCGTCCAGCTCTTCGCTTTATTGGCAGCAAAATTGTTAAAGCCAACTAATGGGTACCTTAATCGCTTGCACAGGTTTAAAAAGTGAGCGCTAGATAAATAGATATTATTTACAGAGTTACTGTTACTAAGAGTGAACGTTTATGGAATACAAAAACGCTACCCCATATCAAGTGCTAGCGCGGAAATATCGTCCAGATAACTTTGATTCGCTCATAGGACAGGATGCATTAGTGCGCACCCTTACCAACGCAATTGCTTTAAACAGGCTTGCCCATGCATTTATTCTAACTGGGGTGCGGGGCGTTGGAAAAACATCAACTGCTAGAATATTGGCAAAAGGGTTAAACTGTATTGGCCTTGACGGCACTTCAGATGCAACCATGCACCCTTGTAATCAGTGTGAGCCCTGTGAGTCGATCCAATTAGGTCAACATGTTGATATTTTGGAAATGGATGCGGCCTCGCATACAGGCGTAGATGATATTCGTGAAATTATAGATGGGAGTGTGTATCGCCCTGTTTCTGCACGCTATAAAATCTATATTATTGACGAAGTGCATATGCTTTCAAAAAATGCGTTCAACGCGTTATTAAAAACACTTGAAGAACCCCCAGAAGCTGTGAAATTTATCTTTGCGACAACTGAAATTCGCAAAGTGCCGGTTACTATATTGTCACGCTGTCAACGCTTTGATTTAAGGCGGGTTCCGTTAGAGTTACTTATTACCCATTTATCCAAAATTGCTGCGGCGGAGAAAATAAATACAGAGCCAGAGGCAATTCGTCTGCTTGCCTATGCAGCAGGAGGCTCTGTTCGGGATTCTTTATCATTGCTTGACCAAGCATCAGCCTTGGGATCAAATGATATCAAGCTATCTGTTGTTGAGAATATGCTTGGTCACGCCAATGCAGATGGGTTGCTGGATTTACTACAATCTTGTCTAGATGGTGATATTCAAACAGCCTTAACAAGCTTAAAAAATGCCGTTGATTCAGGAGCTGAGCCAGAGCAAATCATATCTGACTTGATGGATTTTACACATCAGGCTTCGCTTATTGCAAGCAACTCACTGATAGAAGAAATAAGCGAGTCTGCAAAAGAAAAGCTAGCGCTTCTTGCAAAATTCGGCATCCCTCGATTAGCAAGATGCTGGCAAATATTGCTAAAAGGTCATCAAGAAATCAAAGCCGCTCCAAGGCCAGAAGCCTGTGCGCAAATGCTCATTATCAGGCTTTCCTATACATCAGCTATGCCAACGCCATCTGAAATTCTAAGCAAACTTCCAGACGCGCCAGCACCGATAGATGATAGCCCAAAGCCAAATAATTCACATAATGCGCAACAAAATAAACCAAATAATTCGCGACAAAATAATTCAGACACAGATAATCTACTAGGCACAACCTCAGGGCCTGACGATTTGGCTGTAAATAATGGTGCCACTATCACAGCATTAACTCACGAATTGAGTGCAGAGCGCCCCTCTGATAAGATAGCGCCTATTGCCACATCACCCATAATTGCCCCTGATACGCTCTCTAATGCTAATAGCCAGACGCGCAGCTCGTCATTTAAAAACTTGCGAGATATTGCTGAATATTGTGAACAAAAAGGGGCTCTTATTCTTGCCTCAGACATACGCAATCATGTTGAGCTGGTTCATCTAGAAGCCTGTCATTTAGAAATACATTTAGTAAAAGAGGCCTCAAAAGACCTTGCTGGTAAAATTGCACAATTTCTTAATTCCAGCACAAACCAGAGATGGATGGTCTCCGTCAGTGATAAGAGCGGCTCGCCGACACTTCAGAAAACAGACGAGATAGCCAGACAAGAGAAGCTATCTATGGCGGCTGAACATCCTATAGCAAAAAAGGTGCTAGAAATATTCCCAGGCGCTACAGTAACAGACGTAATCACACCTATTGAGAATGAGATGCCATCATCTTCAACGCTAATAGCTGAACCTGATTTGATAGAGAATCCAGAGCCGGATATTTTTCCAGAGCATTCAGATAAACCCGAACTTTCAGACAAAAAGGAGAAAATGTATGATGCGTAATCTGGGCGGAATGATGAAGAAAGTTCAAGAAATGCAATCCCAGATGGAAGCGATGCAAACAGAAATGGCAAGCCGTCATTTCTCTGCTACATCTGGCGGCGGGGCTGTATCTGTTACAGTTACGGGCAAGGGCAGAGTTGTATCTGTTTCAATAACACAGGATATTGTTGATCCAGAAGATATTGAGACATTAGAAGATTTAATTCAGCTTGCGGTGAATAATGCTAAAGATGAGGCAGATAAAGCATTAGCTCAAGAAATGAGCAAGCTTACAGGTGGCCTGCCACTGCCGCCAGGCATGAAGCTTCCATTTTAATATGTCTGATGACAGCCTTCAAAATCTAATTAAAAGGCTTGGAAAATTGCCAGGCTTAGGGCCTCGCTCTGCACAGAGAGCTGCGCTTGCGCTTATTAAAAATAAAGAGCGCGATATGCTTCCTCTGGCCAGAGCGCTTTATGATGTTGCCCATTATTATAAACCCTGTGTGCAATGCAATAATCTAACAGAATTAGATAAATGTTTGATCTGTAACGACCCACGTAGAGACGAGAACCGATTATGTGTTGTTGAAGATGTATCTGATTTATGGGCAATGGAAAGAGCTGGTGTTTTTCAGGGCAAATATTTCGTTTTAGGCGGTAATTTAAATATCATGGATGGACGAGGTCCAACTGAACTTGGAATAGAAAAACTTGTAAGCTATGTTACATCCATATCTGCTTTGCACAATGCGTGCGAGATAATTCTTGCAACTTCTGCGACTGTCGAGGGCCAGACAACAGCGCATTACATTGCAGAACGACTTGAAGGGCTTTCAGTTACGCTTTCAAGACTTGCTCATGGCGTTCCTGTCGGGGGGGAGTTGAACTACCTAGATGATGGCACCCTTGCCCTTGCGATGAAAGCTAGAACACCTGTAGGATAGGGGCTTATTAATCGTTTAAGAAGGCGTGTCTGTTGCCTGCGATAATGTGGGCGCTGGTTTCACTTCGGTTTCAATCACAGATATATCCTCATCATCAGATACATCTAACTCTGTTATTTTATGGCTTCTTTTTGTTATACGCGTGGTAGATGTCTGGATTTCCGTGATATCTTTTTGAGCCTGCGAGAAGTGCCTATTTAAATTATCCACACGGGTATCTAGCCTTGATACATCTTCCAATAGTTTAAGCATTTCTGCCTGAATAATAGCGGTTTGCTCCCGCATTCTTGCATCACGCAATACAGCCCTTACAGTATTAAGCGTTGCCATCATCGTAGTGGGTGAGACAATCCAAACCCTTGCCTTGTAGGAGGCCTCGATTACATCTGGCATATTGGCGTGCAGTTCAGCATAGACCGCTTCTGAGGGCAGAAATAAACAGGCAGATTCAGCTGTAGTTCCTGCAACAATATATTTTTCCTGAATATCTTTCACATGTCCCCTAACAGCAATAGCAAGCTGTTTTCTAGCGGCTTGTTGTTCGGCTTTTGTTTCAGCGTTCTGCAAACTATGCCATGCTTCAAGAGGAAATTTTGAATCTATGACAATATCGCCAGGCGGATTTGGCAGTTTTAAAACACAATCTGCCCGCTTTTGATTCGGAAGCGTAACTTGAAAAGCATATGCATTGGGTGGCAAAACCGTTTTAATCAGATTTTCTAACTGCACTTCCCCGAATGCACCACGCTCTGTTTTATTTGCAAGGATATTATGAAGCTGTGTGACTTGACCTGTTAGCTCTGATATCTGGTTGTTCGCGGTATCTATCACTGCCAATCTCTCTGATAATTTAGTAAGATTATCATGTGTAGATTGTGTCTGTTGCTGAAGTGACTGGCCAAGTTGTTGGCGAAACCCAGATAGCGTTTGCTCCATTCTAGAAGACTGATCTGATAGCTGACTTGCAAGGGTTTGTTGCTGCTGGTTTGAAGCTTGTACCATTTGCGATAGCTGGCCTCTTAGTTCTGCCAGCGATTCTGACTGCATAGCAGACGCATTCTTTCTGAGCGAAATAAATATCAACACGAGAATTAGACAAATCGCCACCACCAAAAGAATGCTAAGATTTAGATTAGAAAGAGGCATCATTGTTCCCTGTTTATCTTTCGGTTTATCTTTTGAATATTAATCAAGCTTGCTTGACCTTTATTATACCGCTAGCTATGTAACACCAAATACTAGCGGGCAGGTAAAAAGCGCTTTATATAGTATCAGATGGCATTTATATATAACACAAGCAGGACTACGAGCCATTAGAAATCAGAAACTATAATAGCTTCAGCGCTTTTTACGATTTCTAACTACAGAATTTGGCTTAAAATTAGAGGATATAAATGGCCATTAAACCAATTCAGATTGTCCCAGATCCAGTGCTACGCAAAATAGCAGAACCCGTTGAGATAATCACTGATGAGACCAAACAGATGCTGGATGATATGGCGCAAACAATGTATGACGCGCCTGGGATTGGTCTTGCTGGGCCTCAAATTGGCGCGCTAAAACGTCTGATTGTGATGGATTGTAGCAGGGATGACGAGGCAGATGAGCTGTGGCAGATGATAAATCCAGAAATAACTCACTTTTCAGAAGAGACTGCTCTTCTTGAAGAAGGGTGCCTTTCTATTCCAGGTCATAATGCTGAGGTTACAAGACCCGCATGGGTAGAATTACGCTTTTTAGATATCAAGGGAGAGGCGCAGCAGATAAAAGCAGAAGGCTTGCTTGCCGCTTGTGTCCAGCACGAAATTGACCATCTTAATGGTGTTTTGTTCATTGATCATATATCAAAGTTAAAACGCGATATAATTTGGCGAAAAATGCTCAAAGAATCTCGCCAATCCTAGTATTTGAAAATCGGTAGTGCTTTATGCGTATAATATTTATGGGAAGCCCAGTTTTTGCTGTTAACACTCTTGCAAAACTAAGGCGGCATCACACCATCCTTCGTGTTTATACACAGCCCCCACGCCCTGCAGGTCGAGGCATGAAAGAAACACCAACTGCCGTTTCCGAATATGCAAAAAAACATAATATCGAGTGCGTATCACCGCCATCTCTCAAGCCCGAAAGGGAAATAGAAGCCCTAAAACAAGCTAATGCAGATATATTCGTTGTTGTGGCTTATGGGCTTATATTATCGCAAGCAGTTTTAGATATACCGCCGTTTGGGTGCATAAATGGACACGCATCTCTGCTGCCGCGCTGGCGAGGCGCTGCCCCTATTCAACGTGCGATCGAAGCTGGTGATAGGCAAACGGGAATTACCGCGATGCACATGGAGTGCGGTCTTGATACAGGTGCGATGTTACATCAGCTTTCAACAGAAATTGCCCCAGATGAGACCTCTAAAACACTACATGACAGGCTAGCTGATTTAACAGCAGACTGCTTGCTTGAAACCCTTAATCTAATTGAAAAAAACACCCTATCGCCTGTCATTCAGCCAGAGCAAGGGGTCTGCTACGCACATAAGATCTCTAAATCAGAAACAAGGCTAGATTTACGGCAATCGCTGGAAAAGCTAGAGCGAAAGATTAGGGCTTTTAGTCCTGTTCCTGCTTGCTGGCTAGAATTAGCAGATGGAAGTCGCCTAAAAATTCTGGAAGCATCCGTAACTGACAAACTCTCAGAGCTTCCCATAGGATCTGCTATTCTATCTGACGATAAAACTGATACTGACTTTGGAATAGTGGTAGCGGACAAAAATATTTTGTTTATTCGCCAGCTTCAACCTGCTGGCAAAAAACCAATGACAGGAGCCGCCTATTTAAATGGCACTACTATTCGCAATGGCGATATAATCTGGAGTGAATAATAATGCCTTTTTTGCATCGTATGCTTTTAAGAATCGAATATGATGGCACTCCTTTTGTTGGCTGGCAGTCACAAGAAAATGGAAATTCTATTCAGCATGAACTTGAAGTTGCTGCTGCAAAACTAACTACGCACACCACCCCCATTCAAGGGGCTGGTAGAACAGATGCTGGTGTACATGCCACAGGACAAGCAGCTCATTTAGACGTGCCCTCAAATTATACCACACGGTCTGTTATGATGGGACTAAACAGCTATCTTGAGGCCTCTCCTATTTCTGTTTTATCGGCAGAAAAAGTAGATGGTGCGTTCAACGCCCGTTTTGATGCGATAGAAAGGCGCTATCTTTATCGGATTTTCACTCGAAATGCGCGCCCTAGTCTAGATAAATTCCGTGTCTGGCACATAACCAAACCGCTGGATATCGAAGCTATGACGCGTGCTACCCAGCATCTTATCGGCACCCACGACTTTACGAGTTTCAGAGCTTCTCAATGTCAGGCAAAATCACCTATTAGAACCATGCAATCAATTGAAATAGAAAAAGTTGGCGATGAAATTCACATCACCACAATTGCCAGATCGTTTCTGCACAACCAAATACGTAATATTACAGGAAGCCTGGTGGAAGTTGGGAAAGGCAGATGGCACTCAGATAAAATAAAGGAAATACGCGAAGCCAAAGACAGGCAGGCAGCAGGGCCAGCCGCACCCCCATATGGTTTATATCTAACAGATGTAATTTACCCAAGATAGAACCTTGCCGCCTAAGTAAGCGCAAAGCTCATTCCAGCGGTAACCCCGAGGATGGTTTCTATCACGAATTTACCTACAAGGAACCCAAATGCAACAAACCTGCTTACCTCTAATTGCTGGCGCGCAATTTTAATAAGCCAGTACACAATCCAAATTAACGCAGGAATAGATAATAGGCTAAATTCAACAATCCCTGTAGTTGAAGATATAAGCGTTATTCCCGCGAAGAAAATCATTTGAATTGTGCTAAGCCATAAATAGGGAAGCATAAATTTCAGATATAATGAGGCTTTCCCTATCCGCACCAAAAAGTAATAAACCAGAATCACGAATGAGAGCAAAGATACAAGCGAAGTTACTAAAAATAACGGATAGAAATTCCATCCGATAGCCTGCATCGGAATAATCGAGACAATAGAAGAAATAATCCAGCTTGCAAAAATAGCCTGCCACATTCCTTCTTCTGAAATATCATAAGCATCTTCAGGGCTTCTCTTGCCTAGCATCATTTGCAGGGTTGCTTGGAGATATTTAATAAACGCAGAGGGACTAATATTCATTATTTGCATCAAATCTATGTAACATATCTTCATATATGTTTGCTAATATATCAATATCATCAACTAAGACATTTTCGTCTATTTGATGCATCGTTTTTCCAACTAAACCAAATTCGGCGACCGGGCATAATTGTGTGATGAATCGCGCATCAGACGTGCCGCCTATCGTAGATAATTCCGCTATTCTGCCAGTTTGTGCCTTAATAGCTGTGCTTAGAAGCTGTGTTAATGTTCCTGCTTCAGTTACAAAGGGATCCGCATTTGATTTCCAGTTAATTTCAAATTGAACCTTAAATGTCGTTGCAATTCTATTAAAATGTTCTTCTAGCCACCCTTGTAGCGTTTCTTTTGTATGTTCTGTATTGAATCTGATATTGAACAGTGCGCTTGCCGTTGCGGGTATTACATTTGTCACATTCGAGGATGTGGACAGACCTGTAACTTCTGCTGTTGATGGCCCAAAATAGGGATTACCACCATCTAGTTCTGCACTCGTAACAGGTGCTAGCATTTGCATCAGGGCTGATGTGGGATTGCGTGCAAGATGGGGATAGGCGACATGTCCTTGCTGTCCTGTAACGATTAAGCTACCCGATAATGAACCGCGCCTTCCATTCCTGATATTATCGCCAATTTGTGTCTGACTTGTTGGCTCAGCCACAATGCACATATCTGGGCGAATATTGTTCTGCCTCATCCAATCTACCATTTTAGAGGTACCATTTATGGCATCTGCTTCCTCATCACCAGTAATTATCAAGCTAATTTTTGTTTGTTTCTGTGAAGATTCTTGCCATTGCCTAATTGCTGAAATAAATGCAGCAATCCCAGATTTCATATCTGCTGCCCCGCGGCCATATAAAAAACCATTGCTAATTTCAGCTTGAAACGGATTGAACTGCCAATCTTCTACAGGTCCAACTGGAACGACATCAACATGTCCTGCAAATGCGAAATGAGCTGGCCCTTCCCCAAACTCTGCATATAAATTATCAATCCTATCTTTGCCATCACCAAAAGCAAGCCTAGTGCAGTTAAAACCAAGCTGTGTAAGCTCCGCCTCTAGCAGATCGAGCGTTCCTGCTTCTTCTGGCGTAATAGAGGGGCAGCGAATTAGCTTTTGAGCTAGTTGTACTGCGTATGAGAGGTCACTCATTTATTTATTAGTCCCTCAGCAAATCATTTAAGGATGTTTTAGATCTGGTTTTCTCGTCAACTCGCTTAATAATCACCGCACAAGATAGCGATGGCCCAGGGCTTCCATCAGGCAGATTAGCGCCAGGCAAACTTCCAGGCACAACAACCGAATAGGCAGGCACTCTGCCCATAAAAATCTCTCCAGTTGTTCTATCAATAATTTTAGTCGATTGACCTATGAACACACCCATAGAAATTACAGAACCCTGCTCAACAACCACACCCTCTACGATTTCAGAACGTGCCCCAATAAAGCAGTCATCTTCGATAATGACAGGTCCTGCTTGCAGTGGCTCTAACACCCCGCCTATTCCAGCACCGCCAGATAGATGTACATTTTTACCAATTTGGGCGCAGGAGCCCACTGTTGCCCATGTATCAACCATAACGCCTGTATCAACATACGCGCCAAGATTTACAAAACTGGGCATTAACACAACAGAAGGGGCAATAAAAGCGGAATGCCTTACATAGCACCCAGGGACTGCCCTAAATCCTGCTTGACTAAATTTCTCGGCATCCCATCCTGCAAATTTGGAAGGAACTTTATCCCACCAACTTGAAACTCCCGCCTGCTTATAGTCAGCACCGCTCGCAATCACCTGCATGGGGTTTAAACGAAATGATAATAAAACTGCTTTTTTAAGCCATTGATTAACCTGCCATTGGTGATTCCCAATTGGCTCTGCCACCCTTAATTGGCCTCCATCCAGTAATCCAAGTGCTTCTTCAACAGCGCTTCGCGCCTCGCCGCTCGTCTCTGGGGTAATTGTATCACGCGCATCAAAGGCATCGTTAATTAGATTAACCAGCGATTTATCTGTCATGGATATTCTCCTTTAAATTTATTGTGCAATCCTAAATTTATCTAGTAAGCACATGCTGCGCATCAGACAAAAAATGCTTCAAGTCCCTTGCAATATAATGCACATACGGTTCTGTTGCACCTTTTTTTGCCCAACTATGTTCTGCCATTAACCAAACTGTTTGCATTCCCAATTTTGCTGCTGGTTCAAGATTTCGTGCCATATCTTCTATCATCACAGCTTGCTTTGGGTTGATTTCGCTCTGAGCTAAGAAATCTTGATATGGCTGCAGTGCAGGCTTAGGCAAGTGGTTGGATGCAAAGATATCAAAAATAAACTCAAAATGATGATCGATCCCATAGGCTTCTAGTATTCTACTTGCATGCAAAACAGTTCCGTTAGTGTAAATATACTTCTTGCCAGGAAGGGCGCTCATGCCAGCATCAAGCTCTTTATCATAGGACAGATCAGACAGGTCAATATCATGTACATAGGATAGAAAATCTTCGGGCTCTACTGAATATTCAGATGATAGACCGTTCATAGTTGTTCCATATTCCAAAAATAGGCGCGTCTTTAAGGCCTCTGCCTGCTCTCTCTCTAATTTAAAATTTTGCTCAATCCAATCAATCATGCGGCTCGCCACTCTTGGAAATAAGCTTTGATGCGCTGGATAAATTGTATTATCCAAATCAAAAACCCATGCCGATATCTCAGATGTATCGAGCTTCATGGGATCTTTATCCTGTAACATTGACGCGCTGATTTCTGTCATACTATCTTCCATTTTAAACAAATTAATTATTGGTTTTGTGTGAACTCTTAAGCGAGCGAGAACAGTTAACGGTCAGCTTGAATTAAGGTTCCAATTCCATGCTCGGTAAACAACTCCACCAGAACAGCATGTTTTTTGCGTCCGTCAAGAATTACAGCAGCCCCTGCCCCAGCCTGAACCGCTTCAATACATGTCTCTACCTTGGGAATCATACCTCCATTAATCACCCCGCTTGCCATTAATTGTTTTGCCTGACCAACTGTCAATCGAGGAATAAGAGTGCCTTGCTCATCTAAAACCCCCGCAACATCTGTCAGCATTAACAGCCGCGATGCGCCAAGCGCACTCGCAACAGACCCTGCTGCTGTATCGGCATTAATATTGTATGTCTGACCATCTACCCCTAGTCCAAGAGGCGCTACAACTGGTATCATATCCGCACCCATGAGCGCACTTAGGACGTGTATATCCACCGCATCTGGCACGCCAACATACCCTAAATCCACCAGATTTTCGATAGCGCTATCTGTTATTTTAGTTCTATGTTCTAATTTCTTTGCTGTAATAAGATTACCGTCTTTTCCTGAAATACCAACCGCAACGCCCCCTGCAGCTGAAATTGAAGCAACCAGCGATTTATTAATAGCGCCCGCTAATACCATTTCCACAATTGAAATTGTTTGCTGGTCTGTTACTCGCAATCCATCAATAAAATTTGATTCCATCTCTAATCTTGTAAGCATAGAGCCGATTTGAGGACCACCACCATGCACCACTACAGGCTTTGCGCCAACCTGACGCAAAAAGACCATATCACTTGCAAATGACTCAATCGATGCTTGCTCGCCCATTGCATGACCACCGAATTTTATCACGACAGAAAGGCCTGAATATCGCTTCATATAGGGGAGCGATTCAATAAGTGTTGCTACTTTATCAAGCCATATATCTGATTGAGAGCTTTTCGATTGCATTAATCCATACCCTATTATTTTTTGTTTTCTTACTACTTAAATAAAGTGCCTTATTTTTAAGGTATATCTAGCCTTATTTTATGGCAATTAGTTAGCAGGTATCATTTTTTCTTCTATAGCGGCTGTTATTATTATTCTTGATGTGATTGCTCTTGTTGTGATTGTTCAAGTGCCAACCCGGCAATATGTGCTCTAAGCTCTTTTATACCATGTGCCTTCTCAGACGAAGTTACCCAGATCTTGGGGAAGGCAGCAACATTTTTAGCCGTTTTTTGCTCTGTATCTGTTACTATTTTATTCAATTCTGGCGTTTTTAGCTTATCTGTTTTGGTCAAAACAACTGCAAAACTAACAGCTGTATCATTCAATAGAGATATCACCTCTTCATCAGCGCTCCCAATACCGCGCCGCGAGTCGATAAGCAGAAAGACGCGTTGCAAAGATTGCCTTCCGGCTAGAAATTGGCGTGTCAGTTTTGTCCATGCTTTTATGTCAGTCTTTGGCGCAGATGCATATCCATATCCAGGCAGGTCAACTAAATCTAGTCTGTCTGCAAGATTAAAGAAAATTAGCTGGCGCGTTCTACCTGGGGTCTGACTAGTTCTTGCTAACATTCTACGGCCAGTTAAGGCATTAACCAGAGAGGATTTACCAACATTTGATCTGCCCGCAAAGGCCACTTCAGGACGCTGCATATCTGGAAGAGCATCCAAATTATTGGCTGCCGCTATGAATTCACATGGCTTTGCAAAAAGCAGCCTGCCTGCCTCTAATTCATGTTCTTCTTGAATATCAATAGATGTCACTTACTTCTCATATTACGGGTGATCCACCATTGCTGCAAAATCGACAATAAATTATTCCATGTCCAATAAATCACTAATCCAGCTGGGAAGGTTGCTAATAAAAAGGTGAAGAATATTGGCATATATTGGAATATTTTTGCCTGAATTGGGTCTGGTGGCGGCGGATTTAATCTCATCTGTAGAAACATTGTAATCCCCATCAATACCGGCCATAGGCCAATTGATAAGAAGGACGGCAGAAAATCAACAGAATAGGGAAGTAATCCAAATAAGTTAAACAAAGAGGTAGGGTCGATTGCTGATAAATCCGAGATCCAACCATAAAAAGGGGCATGTCTCATTTCAATAGACACATACAGCACCTTGTAAAGCGCAAAGAATACCGGAATCTGTAATAAAATCGGCAGACAACCAGCAGCAGGATTTACTTTTTCCTTTTTATATAATGCCATCATCTCTTGATTCATTTTTGTTCTATCATCACCTGCACTTTCGCGAAGTTGCTGAATTTTTGGTGCTAACTCACGCATTTTTCCCATTGAGCGGTAGGATTTATTTGCCAGCGGGAACAAAACTAATCTGACAAGAATTGTAAAGGCGATAATAGCTAAACCAAAATTTCCAAGAAGGCCGTTAAAATAGGTTATGGCATAGAAGAATGGTTTGGTGAGGAAGTAGAACCAGCCAAAATCAATCGCAAGGTCGAAATGCGAAACACCAAGTTCTTCTTCATATTTATCAAGTAAATCAACTTTTTTAGCACCTGCGAACAAATATCCTGACCAGTTTACTTCTCCTCCAGCTGGCACGATTATCGCTTTACCTAAAAAATCTGCTTGATATCTATCTTCGCTGCCTGGTAGCGCCCTCATACTAAATTTAACGGTTTCAGATTGCTGAGGCATGATTGCGGAAAGCCAATATTTATCGGTAATGCCTGCCCATCCACCTTGCTCTTCAGAATCATAATTAAAGCCAGCTTTATTATCGTCTTGCAGCTCTGAATAGGTCCATTCTTTTAAGGTGGTATCAAACACACCTAACAGACCCTCATGAAGTATCCACATACCTTGTGTAGCAGGTGTTCCGGTGCGCCTTACCAACCCATATGGATTAAGCGAAATGGATGTGTCTAAATTAGAGGTAATAGTATCATTTATTGTAATGAGATAGTCATCATTAATGCTAATGGTGCGCAAAAATGTAAGCCCGTTACCGTTATCCCAGCTTAACCTAGCCGGTTTCTGAGGCGTGAGTTCAGAATCCAATACCGTCCATACCGTCTTTGCAGACGGCATGGGCTGATCAGATGCCTGACTTACCCAGCCAAATTCTGAAAAATACGGGTTTTGAGAAGAAACACGGTTAAAAAGCCTTACATTCTCGGAGTCTTCATCTAGCGAAACATAGTAATTTTTCAAAAGCAAATCATCAATTCGTGCCCCGCGGCTGGTAAGAGACCCCTCTAACAACGGTGCTGAAATTGTTATTCGTGGAACATCTTCGAGGGGGCGTTCAGGCAGTTCTACTTGAAGCTGACCATTACGCTCAATTTGATCTAACTGAGGTGTGCCATCTGAATTTAATTGCTGGGACTGTATCTGGGCTTGTTGTTCGGCTTGCATTTGAGGTTCGACAAAGAAGCTTTGCCATAAAACAAGTATCGCCATGGAGACGGCCATAGCCAATATTAAATTACGATTTTCGGGGCTCATTATCTATTCCTGTCAAGGCCAATCAATGTGATTCAAAAGCGTGTTGTTATGTTTACTTGTGTTTTAATTCGTTGGTTTTCTGTTTAGTATTTTCATCAACTTCCACCGCATCAGGAACGGGGTCGAACCCATGGCCACCCCATGGATGACATGATGTTATACGTTTAACGGCTAATGCTGTTCCTTGCAATGGTCCGCGCGACTTAATTGCATCAATTGCATAGGCAGAGCATGTAGGCTGATATCTGCAAGCGACAGGTAGTATCGGAGAAATAATCCAACGATAAACAAAAATAGGCGCAATTAGAAAATAAGATAATATATTTGGCCGTTTTTTTATCACCTGCACCTCCGTTTAATAGCGCTACTATTAAGTGCTAGAATTAGGTTTAATATCAGCTTTCCGCAGAAGCATTTTTTTATTTAAAGCGTGAATTGCGCCAATCATCTCAGCCTCTATATCTGAAAATTTTTTAACTAGCATAGCCTGACGCGCTATTACCACATAATCTGTAGCTTCAACAAGCGTATCGCTTTGCCGAGAGATTAGCGCGCGCATCCTTCGCTTTGCAAAGTTTCTGCTAACAGCGTTTCCAATTTTTTTTGAAGCTGTAAATCCAACACGAGCTGTCATCTGCCCTAAACTGGAATTAGATGCGGTTTGAACCACTAAACTAGGGGTTACATATTTTATGTTGGCGCGCTGTACACGAAGGAAATCAGAGCGTTTGGTCAGCCTTTTTAAAACAGCCAAGCAGAAACACCAATTTTACGCAGAAAGACGCGCTCTACCCTTTGCACGTCGTGCGCGGATAACTCTGCGGCCTCCAACAGTGGCCATACGGGACCTAAATCCATGGCGACGTTTGCGAACGAGTACACTTGGTTGATAGGTACGTTTCATAACTCGTTTTGTCCTTTTTAAATTCTTCTGCGTAGATTGGCGGTTTTAGGGCTGTTTTGCAAAAATGTCAATCAAATTATGGTTTAGTCACTCGCACAAGCCAAATCGATAGAATATCGATCTTAAGAACCCATTAAGACCATAATCTTTAGCATTCTAAATGCAATAATTTATTCTAGCTCAGACAAGTTCTCCCTTAGGCAAGTTCCAATTCGGAGCTTTATGAAAATCTGAAAATATTATCCTAAAAAATAGTTATGTATTAGAAAAGTTTTTTAATTTTAGTATCTTTTAAAACACATATATTTGATGTTTATCGTCATTTTTCTGTTCTTAAAAAAGAAGTTTGCCAATGAATATGTTTAATAGATGCAAACATTTTATTTATCGCTTTAAGGCCCAACTATTATTATCTTTATTCGCGTTATCATTTGGCTCATATATTTTCCTATTAGTATCAGGTGCACCTATTTTTGCTCAGGCGTTATGCGCATTTTGGCTGGCAGTTCAATTTGCCGCCGTAATATGCCACGTCCAAAGTAAACGCTGGGAATCCAATTTTATTGCAGAAAAAAAACAAGAATCTGAAAAACGGATACATGACATTAGAAGTAATATTGCGCCTGCTTTTCTGTTAATCGATTCTGCCAAAGCACATTCCAAATCTGGTAACGCTGATGCATTGGAACAGCTTGATCACTACCTTTGGCAAGTGATTGAAAAAGTGGCTGACAATGAAAACAACATGGCCTCAGACGTTCAATATTCGCCTAAGCTATTTATTCAATCCAACGATCGGCTGTGATGGTTGTGGCTCAAGGTCCCATGGAAAATATATCCATGTATCTTGAGATACTTCAGTTACAAACGTATCAACAATTGGCCGTCCAAGGGGTTTTGCGTAAACGGTAGCAAAATGGGCTTTTGGTAAAAGCTGGCGTAGCACTTTGCCTGTCTCGCCAGTATCAACTAGGTCGTCTACAATCAGCCAGCCTGTGCCATCACCAGCGCTCGCAGGTGCTTTTAAAACCTTTACCTCGCTCTGGGAATTTCCGTGATAAGAGGCCAAACAGGCTGTGTCAATTAACCTGACCTCTAATTCGCGTGCGATTATGGCAGCAGGAACAAGCCCCCCTCTTGTAACCGCGACAATCCCCTCAAATGGACCAATTTCAAGCATTCGCCATGCAAGTGCTTTTGAGGTTCGGTGTAATTCTTCCCAAGATACAGGAAACGATTTTTGTGTTGGTTTCATAATGTGAGCTTACTGGTTAGCAGAATGTCTGCATACGATACCCTATTCATGCTGAAATTTGAACGTAATTATTAAACTCAGCGAAAAGAAATCCTAATTCTATTCCAAATTATCCATCAACCACAGTCGTTAAGAAAAATATTTTGGGCAGATAGCTTGTTTTTAGACTCAAACTTAGATAACAATTGCGACCACGCGCTCGTAGCTCAGCTGGATAGAGCACTAGACTACGAATCTAGGGGTCAGGAGTTCGAATCTTCTCGAGCGCGCCATTTTCCATCTATGATGCAAATTCTGCACTCGAGTTTAATCGTAATATAAAGCTTTTTTGGCTGTTCTTGTTAAGCTTTGCTATCATAAACAAGCATTGGCATTGGCGGTGGAGGCGCATCCGTATCAAAGCCATGTATTTCAGCTACGACTGAGGCTAATTCTGGCGGCATTGACTGCATAATCTTACCCCACCCAGCAACCGGATCCTCCCCCTCAAAGGTTAGAATAACAAAATCGCCATTAGGGGTTTCTTGCAAAAATGTTCTTTCATGAACACCTGCCTCTTCCCTAATAGCGTCAGTTTCCGCTTTATTGAGCTTGATCATCTTCTCCAGAACTTCCATTTTCCATAAATCTTTTTTCCCTGGTAAAATTGGAATAGCCATTGCTGACATCGCCATATTTTCTCTCCACTCACTTAAATAAGATATAATTAAACTAAGCAAAATTGATAACTGAAAGCAAGCAGCTATCATTGATATTCACCCTAACACGCATGCAAAAGCTAAAAAAAATATGTCCATATTTGATGATTTCTTGATAAACAAGACGGCATTAGGTATTGAGTTCTTATTTGAATACCTAACACCGTCTTCAATATAAGCGCCTGTAGCTCAGCTGGATAGAGCACTAGACTTCGAATCTAGGGGCCAGGGGTTCGAATCCTCTCGGGCGCGCCATTCTTTTTTAATATTCTACCTGCCTTGGTTAAATCACCGGCAGAAGCAAATATGGCATTTGCTCCTCAGAGAAGTGTAAGGATACTTTTTTGCCAAACACATCCATAGGTCTATCATCAGGGTCATTATGCAAGAACGGGCCACAACCTGAAAATTTATTCATGTTCGGGAGTGTGCTACCCCCAACAGACTGATTAACATAATCTTTGCCTCTAACAGTCAAACCAATCCTGTAATTTTTTGGAATTACAATCGAGGTAGGCCAAATCTCAATATCCAATTCATATATTTTTCTAGGCTCAAGCGGTTGAATCTCATCATGAGCATAATAAGGCCTGTAAGGTTTGCTCATTTCTGGATCAAGCTTCCGGTGAGAGGCACGCAGCCAGCCCTGACCAACAGGCGTGTTTGGATCAAGCGCCCCTTTGAAAGTTACTTCCTTGAAATCTTCTGTAAAGACCCGCACGACTAAAAATAAATCAGCATCCTGCGTTTCTGAAGATACAAATAATTTTGAGGCCATTGGACCTGTTATCTCAGTTTCAGCATTTAGGGGCTCACTTAAGAATGTTATACCCTCACCAAAACCATTATAGTCAACTTTGGATTCCTCAAATGGTTTTTCCTCTGTTGCGAGTGAGCCTGATGGGGTTAGATATAATTTAGTCCAGTTTGTCCGCGCAAGTGGCCATTCATTTTCTTTTCGCTCGACAAACTTATCGCCTGGGTATCTTACCTGAAGTGTAACTCTTGGTTCCTTTTCCCAGTTATTCTCCTCTCCTTTGAGATAATGCCCAAAGAATCTTTTCTGCATATCTACGCCATAATCGGTATAAAACTCTGTCCAATGCTCCAGCCCATGCACTTCAAGCCATTTTTCTGTCGAAGCGATTTTACCAAACCCCTCAAAGTTTCCACGAGAATGAAGCGACTGCCCACCCCAATTAGCTGCAGAAAGCACCGGGACATGAATTTTTGAAAAATCAGGTATTCTTTCTTGCCAATATTGATCTGTCACTAGCTTATTCTGGAACATATCGCTGTTCATATTGGTTCTATTAAAGCCTAGCTCCTCGTTAGACAAAGTAGGAGGTCCTGAGACATAATCACCATTAATCCGCGCTTTATATCCGTTTACGCCTAAGCCATGCTGCCTTGGAATACATCGCCCTTTATACCAGTTTCCGCCATAGGTACAAAACATACCCCCATGATAGGCCCATTCTCTATATAAATCATGTGCACCCTCCCAGATACACATAGCAGTAAGATTAGGGGGCTGTAATTCGGCAACTTGCCACTGATTAATGGCGTAATATGAAATACCGTTCAGACCAATTTTACCGTTTGACCAATCCTGTTCGGCTGCCCATTGAATACAATTATAAAAATCTTTGGTTTCACGTGGGGAGAAGGGATCTAAATATCCAGGAGAGCGACCAGCCCCACGGGAATCTATGCGCACACACACATACCCATCTGGAACCCATCTCTCAGGATCTACGACTTCCCAATTTTGGTATTTACTAGACGTATTATGCATAACTTCAGGGAATTTTTCTACCATAATATCCCATTGCGGCTTATATCCATCTCTGAAGTCGAGCCATTTTCCATAGACACCATAGGTCATAATAACAGGATATTTACCTGCTGCTTCGGGGCAGAAAATATCAGCCCTTAAAATAACACCATCCTCCATTTCAATAGGATGATCCCAATAAATTTTCATACCATCATTATACGTAATTTTTGTCATAAGTTAAAATATTCCAAGCGTTTGTTTTTGTTAGTAACTGTTATATGGCGGGCGCAGAAAGTCAATTTCAATAAATCATCTAATTTAATATAATTTAATATGAAGGAGATTGAGAGCAATGAGACCTGCTGTTTTTGAGTAATTGACTCGATACCGCCATTTTGCTCAACTCTATACTAAAAATTATGTGAGGGGAAAAAATATGCAACGCGTGTCCAATTTAGAGAAAGAGGATTATTCAACGTCAGAAACGGAGATTTTTGACGCGGCAGAACAGTTCTTGGGTAGAACTTCAAACCTGATGAAAATATTAATTACCCACACGCCTGAAATCGCAAGATGGTGGCTTGGCTTTTTGGTTTCTATCCGTCAGGACGGTCTTGGCTCTAATTCAGATGTTAAATTGCGTGGGTTGGCTTGTGTGAAAACCTCAATGACTAATGAATGTAATTATTGCACGTCTCATACGAGAATCTATGCCAAAGGTATTGGCCTCAGCGATGAGCAGATAATTGCGCTATCAACAGATGATTATAAATCATCCCCTTTATTTACAACCCGAGAAAAATTAGCTCTTGAATGGGCAGAAGCTGTCACTCTCAACCGTTCGCGTGATAATCAGGAATTAGCAGATAGAATGAAAGTTGAATTTTCCGATCGAGACGTTATTGAGATCACACTTGCTTCTGGTTTGTTTAATCTGGGCAATAGGTTGAATGATTCCTTTGTGTCAGAATTAGAAAGTGAAACTTATAACAGGAAACAGTGGGATGCGGTCGGGAAGCTATCACTGGATGCTCTCGAAGATTTTGCGGCTAAGTTTCCAGATCAAAAATTTAGGGATGAAAGCGGCAAGTGAACCTAAAATTCAATCTTGTTGGGGCAATCTTCTTAGCCCTTTTCTTAGGGGGTGTTTTTGCTCATAACCTGCACGCTATGCAGATTATTGGCACCAGCGGAAGCAAGATTTTTGGCGAGGTAATAGCAACCTTTGAAAAGCCATGGGCATTATCGCTTATCAATAATGATACGATGCTTATCACTACCAAAGATGGCACATTATGGCTTGTTGATGCCTTTGGGTTTAAAAAACCAGTTGGCAATGTCCCTGAGGTATCGGTTGGCGGTCAAGGCGGGCTTGGTGATGTTATCATTCACCCTGAATTTGATAAAAACCGCCTTATTTATATATCTTATGTTAGCACGGATAATTTTGGCCTTACAAAATTTGCCAAGGTAATTCGGGCTAAACTTACTATATCTGATACGCCAAAATTAACCGATATAACTGATATCTGGCAACAAATACCAGCGACAACCGGTAGTGGGCATTTCTCTCATAAAATGGTGTTTGGGCCAGCAGGCTCTGATTATGAGCGAGATATTTTCATAAGCTCTGGTGATAGACAAAAAATGAACCCTGCCCAACGCTGGGATACAAATTTAGGGAAGATTATCCGGCTAACAGAAGATGGCAAAGCGCCTAAAGATAATCCGTTTCAGAATAAAGGGTTACTTGCCAAATCATTTTGGACGCTAGGTCACAGAAACGTGCTGGGCATAGCTTTCCGCAAAGGCGGTCAGCTTTGGTCTACTGAGATGGGACCAAAAGATGGGGATGAGTTGAATTTAATTCAAAAGGGCGCGAATTATGGCTGGCCAATCGTATCTGAGGGAAGCCATTATAGCGGAATTAAAATCCCCTCCCACAAAACATACACTGAATTTCAAGCGCCTGCGTTATTCTGGATCCCAACCATTGCCCCATCTGGTCTCGCTTTTTATGAGGGGGCAGAATTTCCAACATGGAACGGGAATGCCCTGATAGGGGGGTTGAAAAGCAGAGCCCTCATTAGAATTGCATTTAATAAGGATAAACCCGAAGAAGTGGAACGGTTTAGCTGGTCTAAAAGAGTGCGTGATATAGAGATCGGCAAAAACGGTGTTATCTGGGTGATAGAAGATGGAGATAACGCCTCATTGATAAAATTTTTAAAGTCTCCATAGGGGTTTTAGCTCTGAAGGGGTGTTAGCTCTAAGCATTTACGTTAGACAGATATTTATGAAAATCTGATATTAGTTTTTGTCTTGCATGAAATTCATCTTTTTCTAAAGCTGTTGCAATGCCATCCCCCCAAACTGGATTTGGCCAACTGGCATCCCCTTTATGGCGTGCAATAATATGCAAGTGAAACTGAGAGACGATATTACCAAGAGCAGCAATATTAATTTTGTCTGTATGAAGGGTTTGACTTAAAAACTGGCTAAGGTTTCTGGTTAAGTGAAGTAGCTTGGCTTCGAGGGCGGGGGGCAAATCGTGCCACTCTTTGAGCTGCGGTATGGCTGGCACCAAAATAAACCAAATATAGCGAGAATCATTAATGGTTCTAATCTGAATTTCGTCAAAAACATCACTCAAAAAGCTGTCTTTTTCCAATTTGGGGTCTAAATTAAAATCTGGCTTAAAATCTGGCAAAAATGCCTCCTTCTAAAGTTTGCTTGAATATGTTTTTGCCAAAACATGATATCCCAAATCTGGGCGATTATAGACAAATGAATATATATCAATACATAATAATAGTGAAATTTCATTTTTAGAGGCAGGCATGTTCCCAAAATTAACACAGAATTTAATTCTAGAATGGTTTGGCGTTCTAACAGCGATACTCTATTCAATGTTAATCGCTTTTAATATCGGTGCCGAATTTCTGGGTTTCCTGTTACTCTTAATTTCAGCCATTTCAATTGCCATATGGGCGTATAGAAATAAGTTTCGGGGGATTTTATTATTACAAGTTTTCTACGCGTCAGCTGGACTTATTGGCATGATTCGCTGGTTCTAGTAAGGATACCCTATTCGCTAAAAAACAGAGTTAGAAAATTGAATATTCATACCCAAAACAAATCAGGTAAGCACTTTTAAGAGGACAGCTAATGTATCATTTACGAGCCGTTTTAAATCGCTATTTATTGGCTATTATTATCTTATATTTGCCAGCTATCCATTCAGCAAATGCTGATACTAATACCAATGTAATCTGGAATGGCGTTTGGTTTACATGCGAGTTTTCTAATCGCACCAAAGCCCCTGATGATGGCTGTTATATGTTTGATAATGAGGGATTCAGGGTAACAGACGGGATATTCTCCTATCTGAAGGTGATAAATTCAACAGAAAAAAAATGTCGTGGCAACAAAATGGGACATTGCTTCAAAAGTGATGAAGCAGACATAATAGTGAAGGAATCGCCCATTGGTAAGATAGATATCCAGCCAGACCATCTATTTGTTCGCTACCTTGGATGCAAACAACGCTTTTCATTTCAGGAAACAACAGATTTCTTCGCTGTTATTCCAGATGAAAAAAAATGCTTCTGGGCATCAAAACGGCATTTTTATGTGGCCCGATATAATGGTGATTTATCTGTGACAAAATAAGGGCCTGTCAAAACAGATATTCGTACCATCGTTAATAATCCATCAATCCATGGGTATTTGGATGAAACAACTCGCTTGGCTCTATTTCCTTAACAGCAATGCCATCCATTACCGCATAACGTATCAAAGCTGATATCTCAGCCTGATTCACAGACAAGCCATATGGCCATGGATTACCGCCCATTAAATTCGCAAATTCTGTATGAAGTTCCTTCAGCCATGGCAGCGATACACGCAGAACATTTCCAAGCAACATCTCATCTAAACTAAATTTTTTTGCTTTTGCAAAAAGCTTAAATAAATGCTCTGGCAAATCGGGATATTCTTCTAATAATGTTTTCTTTACTGCCAGACAATGCATTATGGGAAAGAAGCCTGTTTTCTGGCAATAAGCCCGCTCTGCTGCTGGCACATCGCCGAATAACCGTTTTACAGGCACTTTTGGATCTAACAGACTATTCGGCTCTCTGGGGGAGAATATGGCATCTATTTCGCCCTCTGTAATAAGCTGATCCAGATATTCGCCCTGTTTGATTGAATGCACATCCATATGCTCTGGCAGTGTTATTTTCATGCGCTCGCCTGGGCCAGGCGCGTTTAACGCTCCAACTCTCCAAGATACATCATCGCTTTTAACGCCATATTCATCAGCCATTAAGCCGCGTAGCCAAATTCCAGCTGTCTGCTGGAATTCTGGAACCCCAACTCGTAATCCCTTTAAATCTGCAAGAGATTTTATATTTTTATCAGAGCGAATAAATATGCCAGAATGCCTGAACGCGCGTGATGGAAAAACAGGAATGCCAATATACTGAGAATCACCCCGTGCCGTTTTGGTAATATGACTGCCCATTGATAATTCGGTAATATCATATCGCGCTTCCTGCAACGCAATCCGAAATAATTCTTCAGGCTCCCCAAAGTGAACGTCAAATTCATACTTATCTGATGTTACATCCCCGTTGGATATAGGACGACTTCTATCTGTCGCTACACAAGCAATTGATAATTTCATAAAATTCTTTCTACTTTAACTGAATAATGTGCCTTTCGGGCTAAACCATAAAAACCAAGCTATCAGTGTTGAGCTTAACACAATACCGGCAATAATAAGGAAGCTAACCTTGAGACCGACTAGTACTAGAAGATATCCTAATAATGGATAAGTAATCAACCAACAGGCGTGAGAAAGACTAAATTGTGCGCCAAAAATTGCTGTCCTATCATTCTCATTTGTTTCTGATCTCAATAATTGACCAATAGGAACCAAAATAAAAGTAGAGGCAAATCCAAAGCATGCCCATGATAATACAAGCTGCGGATAGGACTGTATGAATGCAGAGGCAAAACTTATAATAAAGGTAAGAAATGCGCCTAATAGCATAATGGCTTTATAATTCACACTACCACTTATTAAAAAGATGAATATGGCTGATATAATAGCGCCAATCCCATAAAACAGCATGGCGATGGCAAGCTCGCTTTCTGACAAATTAAAAAACCCTTGAATTATCGTAACACTATTTACAATAATCATTGCGCCAGATGCTGCGATGACCATATTCAAACATAATATTGCTGCTAAATTTCTATTATTAAAAAAGAGTACAATACCACTTATGGAACGCTTCCAGAAAGAGATGGACCCTTTTTGTTGTATGCGTGCTTGCGGGAAAGAAGTAACTAGAATCAGCAGTGCTGAGACACCAAAACAGATAGCATTTACAATAAAAAACGACGTGTAATCCATAAAGGCAAGTATGAGGATGGCAATTGTAGGGCTGAGTATATTCTCTAGATTATACGCTATTCTGGATAAAGAGGAGCCTTTGATAAATAAGCTATCCTGCGTTAAGATATCTGAAATCACTGATTGATAGATAGGCGTAAACCCTGCAGATAATGCTTGAAGACAAAATATAATGATATAAATTTGCCAGATTGCAGTTACATAAAACAAAGAAATTACAAAAAGCGCGCGCCCAATACTCAAGAAAATAAGATACTGTTTTTTTCTGCTATTTACGGTTAGTCCTGTAATGACTGGAGAGATAAAAACATAAGCAATCATTTTTATCGCGAGTGCAGTTCCAAGTACAATACCCGCCTCGCTGCCAGCAAGTTCATAAGCAAGCAAAGCAAGCGCGATAGTAGTAAGCCCTGTGCCAGTTAACGCAATGATTTGGGCAACAAACAAAGTCCTGAAGGCTGGAATATTTAAAAGCTCAATCATATTCTGGGATATGTTTTAGCGCCTAGCTGATTTTGTTACAGCCCGCTTTGCCATCTCCACTATTAAATGTGCTCGATAATCAGCTTCGGCATGAATATCACTCATTAATCCATCTGCTGAGATAGTACAATCAGATAGTGATTCTGACGAAAACGCTTTCAATAAGGCAGTTTCAATCTCAGAACATCTAAACACGCCTTCTTCGCCAGCTCCTGTTACCGCGACTCTGATTTCAGAATTAAACTTAGCAACAAAAACGCCTACCATTGCGTAACGAGAGGCCGGATTTGGAAATTTCTCATATGCTGCGGCATCAGGCTTGGGAAGACTAACCGCTGTTATGATTTCATCTTCTTCCAACGCTGTTTCGAACAAATCAACAAAGAATTCTTCTGCGTTAATATCACGCTTGGTGGTATGAATTATACCGCCCAGTGCGAGTATTGCTGCTGGATAACAGGCGGAGGGATCATTATTAGCAAGCGAGCCGCCAATAGTTCCACGATTGCGAACCTGCCTGTCACCAATATGAGAGGCGAGTTCCGCAATAGCAGGGTTTTCCATGACTACAATATCTGATTCTGATACTTCAGCATGCGTTGCCATCGCGCCGATTTTTAGTAATTCACCATCCAATTTAATTTCACTAAGCCCGCATTTTTCAAGCCCAATTAAGCGCTCAACGCGCGCCAATCGCTGTTTTAAGGTTGGTATTAAGGTCATACCACCTGAAATCACCTTATGCTCATCTGATTCAGATAACATACTGGCTGCATCTTCAATTGAAACAGGTTTAAGGTAGTTGAATGAATACATATTTATGTCCTGTTATTATGATTTAATCAAACATAGCTCGAATTTAAGGAAAACACACCTTTAACGACGCTCAACCTTTGCTGCTTCGTGAACCGATTTAACAATATTCTGGTATCCGGTGCATCTGCATAAGTTACCTTCAAGCCCTTGTCTGATTTCGGCCTCTGATATATCAGGCTTCCCATCAATTAATTCGATTGCACTCATAATCATGCCTGGGGTGCAAAAACCACATTGTAGCCCATGATTTTCGTGAAATGCTTGCTGCATTGGATGCAAAACATCCCCATCAGCTAAGCCCTCTATTGTTGTAATATTACATCCATCTGCTTGGACAGCCAACATGGTACAAGATTTTACCGATATTCCATCGATATGAATAACACATGCGCCACATTGGCTTGTATCACAGCCGACATGCGTTCCTGTTAGTTTAAGTTTTTCTCTTATAAAATCAGCAAGCAACATATAGTCAGACACATCTTCATTGTGCTGCGTTCCGTTAACCATTAGCGTTACCTGTGTCACGTCGATTTCTCCCAAAATCATTTTTAACTTGCAAATCAAACCCGCTCTAATGGTAGATAATTTAAACCAAACAGGGAAGCCTAATATTTTTCCTTGTGAAAAATACTGCAAGTATTTATACCTATCGCTCTTATTTATTCAAAATATTGCCCTTGGAACATTCTATTTTGTCCAGCCATTTTTCTATTTTAGGTGAGACGTTTTTTGCGTGGAAAGCTGCACAAAAAATCTGTCGGGATACCTTAAACGCGTTATCTGAATTGTCTGTATCTGAGAGAATTTGGCGAATTTTTTGGCTGATAGGCCCGTTTATTTTATTGATCGAAAGAAGTCCAGCTGATGCCTGGATTTCCATTATTTGCCTAGGGTTTATTGCCCGCTCCCTGAAATTAAAAGAGGGTCGATTTCTTTGGGTATTCTGGGTGAAAGCTGCTTTTTTTTTCTGGGCAGTATGCCTCATTTCAGCAGTTTTTTCAAAAATTCCATTATATGCCTTCACAGAGGCATTTATTTGGTTCCGGTTTCCGTTATTTGCAATGGCATGCGTATTTTGGCTAGGTACCGACAAGAGGCTCATTTACGCAATGCTGTTAACCACAGCAGCGGCAATGCTTGTTATGTGTGTCATTCTCACTGCTGAGTTATATTTTGTTGGACAAGTGCGCGGAAGATTAAGTTGGCCTTATGGCGATCTTACCTCTGGTAATTATCTTGCAAAAGTTGGCCTGCCTTCTTTTCTTGTAATGGTTGCACTCGCCGTGTCTGCACGCCCCAATATTGCTGGAATTGCAGCGCTATTATCTCTTATTACGCTTATTTTTAGTATATTAACGGGTGAGAGAATTAACTTTCTAATACGCGCCTGTTCTGGAATGCTTGCTGGCCTCATGTGGAAGCCAAAATGGAATCGATATTTTCTGTTGGTCGCAATCGAAATAGTAGCCGTATTTTTATTATTTCAGGCACGCCCTGAAATGAGTGAAAGATTTGTTACCTCCTTTATAAATCAGCTCCCTACCCAAAGCGAAAGTCCTTATTATCGCTCGATGATGCCAGGTATTGTGGCGTTTCAGCAGGCCCCTATTCTAGGCGTTGGAACAGCAGCCTTTAGAGAATTATGTCCAGATATAATTGCAGATAGACAAGATTTAAAATGTCATACACATCCGCATAATTTTTATATCCAAATGGCAGGGGAAACAGGCATAATCGGTCTGATAACGGGCACAGTATTTTTTATATCCATCATTGCTGTTTGCTATTTCGCCAGAAAACGCAACCCAGATAATGTATTTGTTGCTGTGGCCTTTATTGTTCCGTTTAGCCTGTTTTGGCCTATTGCCTCTTCTAGTGACCTGTTCGGACAGTGGAATAATTGTTTTATGTGGAGTGCAATTGCTTTATCTTTATGTTCCACAAATATATCGCCAGAGAGTGATAGAGAATGATAGAGAATGATAAATCTGCTGAACATAACATCGATTGATTGAATGACCCTTCTTTCAGAAATTAGCCCCTTGCTGCTATTAAGTGGGTTTTTATCAGTCTTGATTTTATGTGTCATTATTCTGGCCAGTCAGAAATGGCATCTGATATATTCAAGTGATACTGATATTGGACCTCAGAAAATTCATTCAAATCAGATTCCACGCATTGGCGGGATTGCACTGCTTGCAGGATTATTGACGGCATACATCTTAAAGCTACCATTTGCAGCTGGTTTGCTCATTGGTATTCTTCCCGTATTCCTGGCTGGAATAAGCGAAGATATCTCAAAGAAAATACCGCCTTTCTTCCGGCTTGGTGCAAGCATTGTAAGCGCCGTAGCATTGGTATGGGTATTATCACTTCAAATAAGTGCTAAGGGTATTCCGTTATTAGATACATTATTCAGCATCGAGATTATTGCTTTATCAATCACAGCCCTTGCAATTGCATTGATGGCTCAATCCATAAATATCATAGATGGATTAAATGGATTATCTATTGGCACTTCATTGATTATGACCTGTGCGATAGCTATCATTGCCGCGATGAATGGGGATTTTGCACTTGCTGAATTCAGCTTGTTCTTTGGTGCATGTTTGGCTGGGATATTAGTTATCAATTTTCCGAGAGGCTTGCTTTTTCTGGGTGATGGCGGTGCATATCTGTTAGGATGCGTTATTGCTGTATTGGCAATTCTGCTAGCTGAGCGGAATAGCTCGGTATCCTCTTTTGCAAGTTTATTGATAGTTAGCTACCCAATTTATGAGACTTTGCGCTCTTTTATTCGCCGAACAATCGATAAAAATACAGATTTCTTTATTGCTGATGACCAGCATTTGCATAGTATAATGTATCGTTTTATATCAAATCTAAATAGTACAAGCACAGCCAAGCCTAACAAGCTTTGGGCGACAAACGCATTTGCTGGAATGAGCTGTTGGCTACTTCCTCTCCTTTCAAGTGTTTTAGCGGTGTTGTTTCAGTCAAGCATGCCTGTTCTTTTAATCTGTGTGGTGCTGATTATTTTGGTTTATGAAACTGCCATTCGAATATTGGCTAAGTCATAATTCAGAAGTTACATCTAGAACTATTTTGCCGACATGTTCTCCTTTTTCAAGACATGCATGTGCTTGTGAGGCTTGTGACAGGGCAAAGCGTTTATAAATAGGTATGTTTAATTTTCCATCCCCAAATAAGGGCCAGACATTGGCAAGGAGCTGATTTCGTATCTCCGCCTTATATTCAATTGATGCAGGACGCAAAGCAGACCCCGTAATTGTTAATTGCTTAAACATCACTCTGGCAAGATTAAGCTCTCCCATCATCCCGTTTTGAAACGCAATCTGAATTAATCGGCCACCAGTTGAAAGACAGGATATGTTCTTATCAAGATAGTCTCCCCCGATTATATCCAATATTACATTAACCCCTTTTTTTTCTGTAAAACGCTGAATTTCCTCTAAAAAATCTTGCGTCTTATAATCTATAACCAACTTCGCTCCAAGTTGATAACAGGCTTGAATTTTAGTATCTGTACCAGCGGTGGTTATAACCTCAGCGCCAAACAGATTTGCAAGCTGAATAGCGGTTGTTCCAATTCCGCTGGCACCGCCATGAATTAGGCATCTCTCACCTGCCGATAATTTTGCCTGCATAAATAAATTAGACCATACGGTAAAGTACGTCTCTGGAATACATGCGGCATCTGATATCGACACCCCTTCTGGAATTGGCAGAATTTGTGCTGTGGGTGCACAGCAATATTGTGCATACCCGCCGCCTGTCACAAGCGCACAAACGCTATCGCCCACATTATAACCAACCGCATTACTACCAAGCCCAACGATAATTCCCGATACTTCAAGGCCGGGGATTTCGCTTGCTCCTTTTGGCGGTTTATAATTTCCCTGCCGTTGAACAATGTCTGGCCTGTTAACCCCCGCTGATGCAACTTTTATCAGCACCTCAAATGGTTTTGGTATCGGTATCTCAGCATCTCTTAAAACCAGCATTTCTGGCCTGCCTGGCGCCCTAATCTCAATTTGTTTCATCATTCCCTATTTTCCAATTTAATCAGTTTGATTAGACCACCTTCTAACTATTTTAACTATATTTTTTGATTTTTCTGAGCTAGTTTATCCCATAATTAAGTAAATTATCGATTTTTTTTGAGTGTCTTGTCATCACGCAAGAGGATTAAAATCGAAAAATCTGAATAAAGGAGGGGATGGTTACATGAGTGATGTAGTTATAATTGATGGGGTTCGCACCGCCATAGGAAAAATGGGAGGCGCTTTATCATCTGTGCGACCTGACGATTTGCTTGCACAGGCCTATAAAGGTCTTATAGACAGAACTAACCTTGATCCCTCTCAACTTACCGAAGTTTTTTCAGGCTGTGGCAACCAAGGCGGGGAAGATAACAGAGATGTTGCACGCATGGCTGTCCTGCTATCTGGTATGCCAAAGGAAATTCCTGGTGTCACCGTTAACAGAAATTGCTCATCTGCATTAGACGCTGTGAATATTGCTGCAAAAACAATTGCGTGTGGTGAAGGCGATTTTACGATTGGTTCTGGCGTTGAATCTATGAGCCGGGCGCCTTGGTCATTCCTCAAGCCAGAGAGAGTACCAACAACAAAGCCACCAAAAGTCTGGGATACAACTGTTGGTTGGCGCTTTAACAATCCTGCATTAGATGCGCTATACCCTATTATCAGCCTTGGAGAAGGCGCAGAAGTAATTGCAGATGAAATGCAAATCAGTCGCGAAGAGCAAGATGAATTTGCACTGGAAAGCCATCGGCGCGCCATTGAAGCTATTAATTCAGGCAAGTTCAAAAAGGAAATTTGCGGGGTGCCTGTTAAACAACGAAAAGGCGAGCCTATCATTATAGATACAGATGAGCATCCACGTTACAAAAAAACAGAATCTGGCTATCAGCTAGCCGTTGATATGGAGAGTCTTGGAAAGCTGCCTGCTGCGTTTAAGGCAGACGGAACAGTAACTGCTGGTAATTCAAGCGGCATTAATGACGGCGCTGCTGCACTATTATTAGCAAATAAAGAGGCAGCGCTCGCCGCAGGCTATAAGCCAAAGCTTAGATGGATTGGATCTGCTAGTGCTGGCACCGCGCCAAGCCATTTTGGGTATGGTCCAGTACCTGCAACACAGAAATTATTAAAGCGGTTTGGCTTAAGCATCGATGATATTGGTCTTGTTGAACTAAATGAAGCATTTGCGGCCCAAGCAATTGGATGCATTAAACAATTAGGATTAGATCCTCAGAAGACTAATGTTAATGGTGGTGCTATTGCACTTGGTCATCCAACTGGTTGTTCTGGCGCAAGAATTCTTGTCTCTTTAATGCATGAGATGGAAAGACGCGCAGCTGATATGCCAAAAGACAAGCCTTTTTATGGGCTGGCTACATTATGCGTTGGTGTAGGAATGGGCAGCTCCACTTTGGTAGAATGGATAGGTGAGAGATGATTAAAAGACCCTTAGAAGGCATTCGCGTTATTGGCCTTGAGCAATATATGGCAGGCCCTTACTGCACCATGTTACTTGCCGATGCTGGTGCTGAGGTTATAAAAATCGAGCGTCCAAAACAGGGTGACCCAAGACGCTCAATGCCCCCTTTTATAGAAAAGGATGGCGTTAAAAAGGCAGCTGGCTTCCTTGGATATAATCGAAACAAAAAAAGCCTTGCTCTGGACGTTTCAACAATTGAAGGCCAAGAGATTTTCAAAGATCTTGCAAAGACGGCAGATGTTATTGTTGAAAATCTTAGGCCTGGATCAATGAAAAAACTCGGTCTTTCCTATGAAGATTTAAAAGCCGATAATCCAAGACTTATTTGGGCAACCATTTCTGGCTTTGGACAGCTAGATGGCTATCTTGGCCCATATGCAAAACGTCCTACTTTTGACATTGTTGCAGAAGCGATGAGCGGTATTATGAGCCTTGTCGGCTTTAAAGATAAACCACCCTCCTGGACCATTTACGGAATGGCAGATGTATATAGCGGGCTAACAACAGCTTATGGCGTTATGCAAGCATTATTCATGAGATCACAAACAGGAGAGGGTCAGTTTGTTGATTCTGCCATGTTTGATAATATGCTGTCTTTGAATGAAGCTATGATAACGTCTTACGCGGCAGCTGGACAAATCGGAGAGCGCGGAATATTAAAAAACGTATTCCCACGTGGCGCTTTTAAAACTAAAAATGGTTATATCGCTCTAAACGTGCCTGATAATCGCATTTGGACACGTTTATGCGAAGTAATGGAACGCCCAGAGCTTGCAGATACACCAGACACAAAAACCGGTACTGAGCGAGCTGCAAATGCAGATACATTGCAACCCATTATTGAAGGATGGCTTGCCAACTTTGATAGAGACGAAGTGGTTGACATGCTCAATACGGCAGGTGTGCCAACTGGCCCTGTATATAATGCAGAAGAAGTATTTAATGACCCCCATGTCAAAGCACGCGGAATGCTTATGCCTATCAAAGATAAGGATGTTGGTGACACTGTGTTTACACGCACCCCTATTCATCTATCAAAGGCACCTGAATTACCAAAAAATTCAGCCCCAAACCTTGGCGAGGATACAGAGTATGTATTAAACGAACTTCTTGGGTATTCATCTGATAAAACGCGGGCACTACTCTCAAAAGGGGTTGTAGATAAAGATTAGTTCTGAGTTGGGGGTCCAGTAAGAAAATAAACATATGAGAAAATAGATATAAGCGAGGAAAATATGGCCTTAAAAACTATTCGTGTTACCAAAGAGCAAATGAATTCGCGGGTTGCTAGATTCTCAGAATTAAAGGGATTTGATGGCGGGCTTCCAGATAGTAATCACCCTGATAGCATTCGCACATTATTCAATGTAATCGGGTTTCAGCCACCTGAAAATCAGGATCCCGCTGCATCATCACCAGTTGGAGCGCAAGCAGCTGAGTCAGCTGCCATTAAAATATCAGAAGGCTTTAATCTTGGCTATTGCAAAGCCAAACCTGGCAAAGGGCCTATGATGCATAATCATGATACTAATGAGACCTTTATTCCAATGACAGGCAAATGGCGGTGTTCTTGGGAAATTGATGATGTTGTTGAATATTATGATGCTGATCCGCTAGATGTTGTATCATTTCCAGCTGGCGTGCAAAGGCGGTTTGAGAATATTACTTTTGAAGAGCCAGATACAGAACATATTCTGATGTTTGTAATTGGGGGAAATGCTCCGCGGGCTGAGTTTTCACCAGAAGCAATGGAAGAATTATCAGAGCGCGGATTATTAGATTAATAACAGATATTGCACGATTGGCCTTACCGCGTTTCTTTGCGATAAGCGCTTACTATTTTTTCTATAAGATTAGAAGAAGAATAATGTGTTTTCAGCGGGATAATCTTGAGCGAAATATGCTCTAGGCCTGCTAAATCTGTGTTTCTTAAATATGCTTCTGAATAATCCCCCCCTTTTACAAAGATTTCTGGCTGAAGCTCTTTTAGAAGCTGATGGGGGGTGTCTTCACCGAATATAATAACACCGTCAACATATCTCAAACTGGCAATAAGCTCTGCTCTGTCTTTGGCATTATTAAATGGACGTGAGGGTCCTTTTGCAAGCTTTCGAGCGGAATTATCGGAATTAACGCCTACCAATAACGAGCCGCCAAGCTGTCTTGCTGCCTGCAGATAGTCAAGATGACCTGCATGAACTAAATCAAAAACACCGCTTGTAAACACGGCTGGCGGCGCAATTCTACCCTTCAATTCTAGCAGATTCCTCAGACCATCTGATTGCGCAAAATCAATAATATCTGCATTCTTCATCCCTCTTATCCTTTACTGTCTGGTACTGTCTGGCAGGATATTAAGAAATGCCTCATTTTGTGACATGATATTGGTCAGTTCAGGGATATCCATTTGTGCACAACCGATTTTTGTAACCGCATAGGCGGCACAATAATTGGAAAAAGAGGCAGCGTCTGTCAGACTAAGTTGTTTGCTACGCGCAAAGGCAAGAGCGGCAATCACGGTATCTCCAGCGCCTGTAACATCATAAACTTCGCTAGAAATTATACCAAAATCCTGTTTTTTATCAGCGCTATATAGTGACATTCCGTCCGCTGATTTGGTAAGAAGACAGGCATCAGCACCCGCATTCTGAATTGACAATCCTACCTTGGCATCTATGTCCATATCTGGTTTTTCTAAGGTTGCAAGTCTCAGCTCTTTCATATTTGGTTTAATCAAAAAGCAATTTTTATATTTACCAAAATCTGACCCTTTCGGATCGATATAGGTTTCAACTTTTTTTTGTTTTAACGCATATAAAAAATCACCCAGAAATGGCAGCAAACCCTTATCATAATCACTTATAATGACCTGATCCCTCGGATTGATCTGTGATGCTATGGATGTAAGAGCATCATTGCTAATAGGCAAAGATTTTTTTTCTTCATCAAGTCTTACTACCTGCTGTCCTCCAGCCAGAATACGCGTTTTGCGAGTAGATATTTCAGATGTTTTAAAATTATGGACTTCAATCTGTCGATTTAGAAGTAGCCTTTTAATCGTCTCGCCAGCGTCATCAGATGCAAAGCTTGTCCAGACTTTTACCTTTGTTTTAAAATCAGATAATACACTTGCAACATTACCAGCACCGCCAAGCCTGTTTTCTTGGGAGCGTATGTTAACAATTGGCACTGGCGCTTCTGGGGAAACCCTGTCGACGCTTCCATTTATGTAACAATCAAGGATAATATCTCCGATTACATGGATCATAGCTAATCTCGATTTAGAGGGTTTATGAACAGGTTTCTAAGGCAACCTGTCATTTTTATGATCCTATTTCAACGATAAATCGATTATTTTAACTATTTTGGAAATCACAGCCCCTAATACCCGTATAGATTTTCTTCGCAGATTCAGGGTACATCCTTCACCTCATACAAGATAAAAATTGGAATTAGGTGTCTATTATTGTAAGGATAGAACAGTTTTTACCAGATATAGGGCTAATATGAACATTATCGTTACGGGAGCTGCTGGTTTTATCGGAATGCATGTTTGCAAAAATTTACTCGATAGCGGACATAGCATAACTGGTATCGATAATCTTAATGCTTATTATGATCAAACCCTAAAGCAGAAAAGACTAGAATGCCTAACACAGTTTGAGGATTTCACGTTCTATAAGCAGGATATCGCTGATAAAGAAGCGATCATGGAGATTTTTGCTGAGGTACGAGCGGACTGCGTCATTCATCTTGCAGCGCAAGCAGGCGTGAGATATAGCCTGATTGACCCAGACGCCTACGCAAATAGTAATCTTACTGGCTTTTTAAATATACTTGAAGCATGCAGACAACAGGAAATATCGCATCTTATCTATGCTAGTTCATCCTCAATTTATGGCTCAAATGATGACAAACCATTTAAAGAAATACATAACACAGATCATCCAGTATCATTATATGGCGCAACAAAAAAAGCCAATGAAGTAATGGCTCACAGCTATAGTCATTTATTCCAGCTTCCAACCACCGGACTTCGGTTTTTTACTGTCTATGGTCCATGGGGACGCCCCGATATGGCACTGTTCTTATTTACCAAAGCCATTCTTGAGAACAAACCAATTGATATTTATAATCACGGCAAGATGATACGAGATTTCACCTATATTGATGATGTGGTTCAGGCTATTAACCGCCTAGTTGACACCCCTGCAACCGCTAATGCTGATTATAATACCTACCAGCCAGATGCAAGCACGAGTAATAGCCCGTGGCGCATTTTTAATATCGGTAATGGAAGTCCAACACCGCTGATGGATTATATTTCTGCGCTTGAAAAAGCATTAGGCAGAACGGCTGAGAAGAACTTTATTCCTGTCCAACCAGGAGATGTATTAGCAACTGCTGCCGACACAACAAAGCTAGAAAATTGGACTGGATTTAAGCCAAGCACCTCTGTAGAGCAAGGGGTAGAAAATTTCGTAAAATGGTATGTGTCTTACTATAATAATTAAGCAGCATTGATTACTATCAGATGAATTAGTAACAGAAATGCGTTCATTTTAGGAGAACTGAGACGATGAGCAGAGTTTATCTTTCGATTGATCAGGGAACTACAAGCAGCAGAGCGATTGTTTTTAATCTTGATACTGGTGACATTATTGCTCACGCACAAAAAGAATTTACTCAGTATTTCCCAAATTCTGGATGGGTTGAACATGATGGGGATGAAATCTGGGATTCCGTTTTTAGCGTTGCCAATCAGGCTCTCTTGGAGGCTGAAAAAGCTGGTGCTAATGTTGTTGGAATTGGCATCACCAATCAGCGCGAAACAACCCTTATTTGGGATCGCAAATCAGGCACGCCTATTCATAGGGCCATTGTTTGGCAAGATAGGCGCACCTCCAAACAATGTCAGGCGCTTATTGCAAATGGGCGTGAGGATGAAATAGCGGATAGAGCAGGTCTTGTTATCGATCCTTATTTTAGCGCTTCAAAAATTGCTTGGATACTTGATAATGTAGACGGCGCAAGAGCGCGCGCTGAAAAAGGTGAGCTTGCATTTGGCACTATTGAGACATTTTTAATATGGCGTCTTACTAATGGTGAGCGGCATATCAGCGATGCAACAAACGCTTCTAGAACAAGCCTCTTAAACATAAAAACAGCAAAATGGGACGAAAAATTATGTGCGTTATTTAATGTGCCCATGGCTGTTCTTCCAGAAATCACAGATTGTGCTGGAAATTTAGGAAGCGCAAAAGCAGGCCTTACAAAACAGCTGCCTATTTTATCAGCTATTGGAGATCAGCAAAGTGCGGCTGTTGGTCAAGCCTGCTTTTATCCAGGCGCTGTTAAAGCTACCTTCGGCACTGGTTGCTTTGTTATTTTAAATACGGGAGAGCAAATCGTAAAATCCTCAAATCGGTTATTAACAACCATCGGATTACAAATTAATCAGAAGCAAACTTATGCAATGGAAGGCTCGATTTTTATTGCTGGCGCTGTTGTCCAATGGCTTCGCGATGGAATTGGCCTACTAGATGATGCAAGCCAGTCTGAAAAAATTGCCTCCGAGCTTACAAGCAATCATAGTCTTTATATGGTTCCTGCATTTACCGGACTAGGCGCACCTTACTGGTCCCCTGACGCAAGAGGGGCAATTTATGGAATTACCAGAGATACAGGCCCAGAGCATTTTATAAGAGCGGCACTTGAAGCAGTTGCTTATCAGACAAATGATTTGATATCTGCTATGGCACAAGATGGCATGAGCCCCACTAATCTGAAAGTCGATGGCGGAATGGCCGCCAATAATTGGTTAATGCAATTCTTATCCGACATTATAGATATTACGGTTGAACGTCCCACGCAATTAGAAACAACCGCCCTTGGCGCAGCGATGTTAGCTGGGGTAGCAGATGGCAAATTCAGCGCTATTGAGGATACTGCATTATCATGGAATCTTGATAGACGCTTCCATTCAACTATGGCGCCTTCTGCCCGCCGAAATTTAACTTCTGGCTGGTATCAATCTGTTATGAAAACACGATTATCTGTTTCATAAATTGCATCTACTAGTAATAGCATAATGCGGTTTCAAAAATGGGTGTCATTTTGAGTTTGATGGCGCTAATTGTTTTGATGCTGCAAATATAATAGCTGTTAATAGCATTAATATAATAAAAACAGAGGCCATAGATGTGTATTCAGCAACAAGGCCTAATACTGGCGGGCCAAGCAGAAATCCACTATATCCAAGTGTTGAAACACTTGCAATTGCGGCTCCTGGAGACACTGAGGGTTCCTCAGCTGCTCTGCTAAAACAAACGGGAATTAAGATAGCATAACCCGCGCCCATAAGAGCAAGACCGCACAATATAATAGGATAATAACCAGATGATAACACAAGGGCTGCGCCCAAAAAAGCAGTGAGAGCAGATGCTCTTCCTGTTGATACCTTGCCTAATAATGCGATGATTTTATCACCCATCAAGCGAAATATCACCATTGCTAGCGAGAATATAGCAAATCCAAGGGCGGCATCTGCCTGACTGGCTTGGGTTACCAGCACTAAATACAAAGCGCTCCAATCTGCAACGCCGCCTTCTCCAAGAGAAGAGCAAAAGGCAATAAGGCCAACAGACATCAGTGATTTTTTTGGGATTGCAAATTGGCTAAAAAATGCTTCTGACTGTTTAATTTCTGAGCGCCACCCACTCATTAAAATAATCCCTAATATGGGAATTAAGAAAAATGCTCCAAGATAAAAATTTGCCTGAATAGACATTCCTTTTGAAGCAGCGCTAAATCCTAAAATGGCGCCGATACCAGCTCCAAGACTAAACATGGCATGGAAGGATGATAAAATTTGTTTCTCATATCGCTTTTGAACTTCGCTTGCCCAAACATTCATGGCGATATCAAGCCCGCCATTAAACATCCCGAATAAAAACAGGAATAGCCCAAAAAAAAGTATATTACCGGCTAACGGCAAACATACAAAAACAGTCAGGCAGGAAAAAGCCAGTATCTTGGATATGGTAACCGCGCCAAATCTGTCTGAGAGATACCCAGAACACGGAAATGAGAGAATAGCCCCAAATGCCAGAATAAATAAAAACCCGCCTAATGCTGCAGGGCTCAACTCAAATCGAATAACAAAAGCAGGTATTCGAGATGCCCATATTCCAAAAGTGCTTCCACTTAAAATAAAAGCACTCGCAACCATCACCCAGTCTTTGGAAAATCTAGATGCACTCATCTAACTGTTACGGTCGGTTTGCAAGGGCATTTTGCCAAGCAAGATAACTAGATTTGGGAGTTCTTTTCTGAGTGCTAAAATCAACATGAACGATACCAAATCGCTTGGCATATCCAAACGCCCATTCATAATTATCTAGAAGAGACCATGCAAAATAACCCGCAAGATGAACCCCTTGCGCTTTTAAATCAGCTATTCGTTCAAGATGGCTGTTGAAATAATCAATTCTATCCAAATCCTGAAGATTGCCTTGCCGAATATCATCTGCTGCAGCCATTCCATTTTCAGTTATATAATGAGGCAAATCAGGGGCGTAATGTGTTGTACGTTTGATAAAATGTGTTAGCCCCTCTGGCGCTATCTCCCAGCCCATATCTGTCTTGGGCAAATTGCCTCTTACGCATTTAAATCCGATATTAGGTTCTGATTTATCTGGTTGTATCAAAGAGCGCGTATAATAATTAGTGCCCACCCAATCAAGAGGCTCCTTAATTATCGCCATATCATTGATATAGTTATCTGGCATATGACCGTCAAATAAGGTTAATACCTCTTCAGGATATGTCCCATTAAAAATAGACTCATCAAACCATCGATTATAAATACCATCAAATAGATGGGTTGAATTTGCAGCCTCTTCTGTTTCATCAAATGGAACTGCATATTCTTTATTCAAAACACAACCAAGATAGTTATGATTATGTGAGCGCATCACCTGAATTGAGAGACCATGTGCTAACTGGATATAATGCATGGATCTCGCGGCGGCAGAAATAGATTGAACTCCTGGCGCGTGGTGCCCCCAATAATGACTTAGCCAAGACACACACCAAGGCTCGTTAATAGGTGCTATAGAGAAAAGCCTATCGCCAAAATGGCGCATTACTAAATCTGTATAATCTGCAAAATAATTTGCGGTATCACGCATTTGCCAGCCGCCTTTCTGGGCGTACCTTGCAGGTAGATCCCAGTGATATAAGGTCGCAAATGGCTGAATGCCTCTCTCTAACATACCGTCTATTAGTCTGTCATAGAATGCTATTCCATCTGGATTTACTATCTTTGCATTCTCTGGGAGAAGCCGTGGCCATGAAAACGAAAAACGATAAGCTTTAAAGCCAGCATCACGCACTAAATCTAAATCTGATTCCCAAAGATGATAATGGTCACAGGCAATAGAACCATCATCATTGTTAAACACACGGCCAGATTGTTTTGCAAATTCATCCCAGTGCGACAAACCACAATTTCCAAAGTCAGAGCCTTCAATCTGGTAAGAGGATGTAGCAACACCAAATAAGAAATCCTTTGGTAATCTTTGAATATGTGTATCAAGTGATAAGGACATGCTTTTTAGGAACTAAAAAAGATGCGCTTTAGAGGCATCAAAGCTAAAACTGATTTCCTGACCAACCGTTATTTCCGGGGTTTCAATGGTTACAAAGCGAAAGGGCAGTTTTTCCTTTACCGTAATAAGCTCTACTATTGTCTCAATTCCCAATTTTTCAATAAGTGTAATCTGACCTTTTAAGATACCTTTTGGATCAATGTGCAGATGTTGCGGCCTGATACCAAGTCGAACGTCGTCTGATTTACCTTTTTGAGAAGAGACCAGCTTTATATTTTTAAGATCAAGGCTATCCCCTTTGAAATCTGCTTTGCCTGTATCTTTGCCCACATTCGTTATGGTACCATCAAAGAAATTCATTTTTGGCGACCCTAGAAAGCCCGCAACAAACTCATTGGCAGGATGATTAAACAAGTCCATCGGAGCGCCTACTTGCATGACCTCTCCATCTTTTAAGACTACTATTTTGTCTGCAAGTGTCATCGCCTCTATCTGGTCATGGGTTACATAAATGGTAGTTGCGCCAAGATGATGATGAAGTTTTGCTATCTCAACTCTGGTATCATGCCTTAATGCAGCGTCTAAATTGGATAATGGCTCATCAAATAAAAACACCTCTGGGTTACGAACGATGGCTCGCCCGATTGCAACACGTTGACGCTGGCCGCCTGATAAAGCAGCTGGCCTGCGTTCCAAAAGATGCTCCATCTGCAAAATCTTAGCCGCTGTATCCACACGGTCTTTGACCTCAGATTTTGTCATACCCTGAAGATTTAGAGAGAACGCCATATTGTTAAAAACAGTCATATGAGGATAAAGCGCATAGGATTGAAATACCATCGCTATTCCACGCTTTGACGGCGGCAAATCTGTTACCGATTTATCCGCTATTTCAATCTCGCCACTTGAGAGTGTTTCAAGGCCCGCAATGAGCCGAAGTAGCGTTGATTTACCGCATCCTGAAGGACCCACAAATACAACAAACTCCCCTTTTTCGATCTCCAAGTTGACATTCTGTATAACCTCTGTTTTTCCAAAGGATTTATACACATTTTTTAGCTCAACCTGTGTCATTTAAATCTCCTCAAATGAAGCTGTCAAAGTATCAAAATCAAAACAACAACGCAACGTTTGTTGCTCTGAAATACGGTCAAATATAATCTGCCTATCGCTTCCCGACAGCTTTGTCATAGTGTTTGCCTGCATGAATGCAGGTTGGCTTTTACGCCATGCCAGAAATTCGGAGAAAGAATTATAAATAGAATCTGGTTTCTTAACCTCGCCCAAGGCAGCCTGTTTAAAATGCTGTTTTCCAATTGGCAACCATGTTTGATTGGCATCTGAAAAACCGCCATTGGGCGCGCTTGCATCCCATACCATGGGGGTGCGACAAGTATCACGGCCAGGAAAGGTAGCTGCAAATTCAATTCCCCACGGATCTTGCATTTTCTCAAGAGGAATATCTGTTACATCTTCAAATGCAAGTTCCTCTCCCTGATAGATACATGTAGACCCAATTAAACAGCTCTCTAATTTTAAAAGTAGCAACTGCAAATCTTTACTATCTTCCCTCTTTACATTTAATGGGGCAATCTGGCGTGAAATTGAACGAGGCACATCATGGTTTGAGAATGCAAAACAAAGCTTCCCTGTACCGTTAAATGTGCTCACAGCATTATCTATCACATCCTTCATTTCTTGGATTGTAAGGCCTTCCCATTCAAGCAAGTCAAAATTATAAGTCGCATGTAATCTGTTGCTCTGGGTAAAAGTCTCACTCACCTTCATCGCATCATCATTATCACCGTCAACCTCTCCCATAAGAAAACGGTCGTCATAGCTATCAGCTACCTGTCTCATTCGTGAACTAAATTCTTGTATTGATGGCTGATTAAGCTGTGCAGAATCATGTAGTTGCCGAAAGAATGGTTGCTGGTCTAATGGCAAAGGACCTGGAGAAAACTCTGGATTGGCCAGATTATTTTTAAAGGGTGGTTTATCTGCATTGATTGTATGGACAGCATCAAGCCTAAAACCATCTACCCCAAAATCGAACCAGAAACGGGCGATTTCTTCAAAATAATCTAGGACTTTTGGATTGCTAAAATTGAAATTCGGCTGAGACGCCAAAAAATTATGTAAATAATATTGCTGACGGCGCGGCTCCCAGCTCCAAGCATAGCCGCCAAAAAATGACAGCCAGTTTGTGGGTGCTGTTCCGTCAGGCATCGCATCTACCCAGTGAAACCAGTCCGCTTTGGCGTTGTCTTTTGACTGCCTGCTCTCCTGAAAATATGGATGCTGGTCAGAGCAATGAGCCGCAACTATATCCACCATTATTTTTATATCTAGCGAATGCGCCTTAGATATAAGCCTCTCTAAATCTTTTAAATCTCCATACTCAGGCGCAATATCAAAATAATCTGATACATCATATCCAAAATCTTTTTGAGGTGATTTAAAGAAAGGGCTAATCCAGATAGCATCTACGCCAAGGTTTGAGATATAATCAAGGCGAGAGGTTATCCCTTGCAAATCTCCGATACCATCCGCGTTTGAATCCTGAAAGGAGCGCGGATAAATCTGATAGATTATAGCGCTCTCCCACCAATTAAGTTCAGACATAAATCATCCCCCTTTAACCGAACCTGCCAGCAAACCACGAATAAAATATCGCTGCATGGCAAGGAATACGATCACAGGGACAATCATCGAAATGACAGCAGAGGCATTTAATAAATGCAACTGGTCACCGAATGTACCTAATTGCTGCTCCAACAAAATCGGGAAAACACGTTCGCCTGAGCTGCTAGGGCCGATGTATAAGGCAACAAGCAAATCGTTCCAAATCCATAAAAATTGAAAGATGGCAAATGAAGCTAACGCTGGTACAGATAAAGGCAGGATAATTCTTAAAAAAATTTGCATATGGGAAGCACCGTCAATTCTTGCACTCTCTAATAGTTCTTTTGGTAATCCGACGATGTAATTTCGTAGAAGATAAATAGCAAGAGGTTGCCCAAAGGCAGTATGAGTGATCCAAAGCCCCGCAAATGATTTAGATGGCACAGCACAACTATCTGTTGCTTCGCAATCAGTTAGCAGCTCTTGAAGCGCCATCATCCAAGAAGCGATGCCATTAAAACCCTGTAGTATAGGTAAAAATGCGAGCTGCGTGGGCACAATCATCAATGTTACAACGCCTATAAATATCCAGTCTCTTCCAGGGAACCTCATCCATGCAAATGCATATGCAGCAAAAGCAGCAATGGTAATGGGAATAATGGTAGCGGGTATCGTTACAATGAATGAAGAAATAAGAGCGTTAGGTACATTTTCATTATCAATTAGCACCTCCACATAAGCCTCTGGTGCAAATACAGGATCCTGATTTACAAACACATCTAGTTTTTTTGGTTTAAGTTTGGAACCGTCAGGAAAAGTCCATACGAAATCACCATTCGTTTCAAAAATAAAATCGCCGCCGCGGACCTTCATA
>ERZ802831.48-NODE-48-length-55607-cov-65.5631_pt1 | contig 55607 bp, 52 predicted proteins | sample MGYA00345655_ERZ802831 | MGnify/ENA primary metagenome ERZ802831 (study PRJEB30503, sample SAMEA104212376) | marine metagenome | biome: Westerlies Biome; feature: [SRF] surface water layer (ENVO:00010504) within the epipelagic zone...; material: water (ENVO:00002006)...
TCCGTTTACTTCGATAGGCAAATTTTTACCCCCCTGCGCATGGAAGACACTTTTTTTGAGGCCTATTTGGAAAAAATGAATCGCTCTGTGGTCATTATGGATAGAGTTGGTGGTGAACTTACAGAGTCCTCTTTGTATCAGCCCGTCCCGATGGAGAGAGGAAGTATGGCTGATTACTCAGGCGGCGGAGGTTTGTACTCAACGGTAGCCGATTACGGGCGAGTGCTACAAATGTTGTTAAATGAGGGGGTTCTCGACGCTGAGATCTTATTGAACCCTGAAACTGTGGCTAGCATGTTCCAGAATAATATTGCTGACATTCAGCTTGAAACAATGGAGACATCGATGCCTGCGTGGAGTAACACGGCTAATTTGAGCTTTGGGCATCCCGCAACATTTGGCTTGGGACTGTTACTGCATTATGAGGGAATTGAAGGCGGGAGGAGAGCTAACTCTGGATCCTGGGCTGGTATTTTCAACTCCTACTATTGGGTTGATGCCGAAAGCGAGACGTATGGCATTTTTGGAACTCAGATACTGCCTTTTTTTGACGAAGCCTCAGTGAAGACTTTTCTAAAGTTAGAGCAAGCTGTTTATTCACAAAACCCCTAACTTTGGAGGACTAAGCTGTGTTTTATATAACAGATAACTATCGCGATGCTTTAACGCTTCTCAAATCATCCTCTACTGTATCTGGCAGGTAACTACTGCTATCGGGCAAATGCGGTAGCCCCCCGGGGGGTACCTCTGGGTGACAAATAGGTAATACAGCGGCCAAATCCCAGCACACCTAAATCAAACGGATATCCCGAGGCACCACTGCTCAGCCGGCGCCCCGTGGGACTGTAACTCCCCTAATCGAGGCTCTTGAACCCGAGCATTGGGGAGTAAATTGGGGAGTGGATATATAATAAAAAACACAACCCACTGATATAATTGGATTATTTTTCAAAATAATGGAGGCTCGGGTCGGAATCGAACCGGCGTAGACGGATTTGCAATCCGCTGCATCACCACTCTGCCACCGAGCCTTGAGGAGAGAGTTTTCGAGAAGCGCGCAGTATACAGGCTTCGATTAGATTGTCATCCGGCATTTAACATTGACTCAGTTGGCAAGACGACTGTGATAACCGTCGCGGGTTGGCGCGTCCAAAACGCCAGTGTGGAATCGACTCAAGCGGCTTAAAGCAGATGGGGTTATCAAACGCGAGGTTGCCGTATTGGATCCTAGCGCGGTTGGGCTCGACACCTGCTTCTTTGTGTTGGTGAAAACAAGTGAACATGATGCCTCTTGGCAAGCTCGTTTTTTGTCGGCGCTACAAAATCGTAACGAGGTTATCGAGGCACATCGTTTGGCGGGCGAAATCGACTACATTCTTAAGGTTCGTGTTGCTAATGCGCAGGCCTACGATGCGTTCTATCAAAGCCTTATCTCGGAGGTTAAAGTCTTTAACGTGACAGCGCTTTTATCGATGGAGGAACTAAAGAGCACCACCGAGCTGCCCATCTAAAGTTTGCAGGACGATTTTCATTGGACAGTTGTCCGAGGCGAACGTAATATGAGAATGCTTCTCGTTATCATCAAAAACTAGGATTTAATCGGTATGAAAAATCTAATCTCAATAGTGTCGATCGTCGTTTTATCAAACTTTTCAAGTTTCGCCCTCGCAGGCGCCGACTGTAAGGAATATCCCAAAGCAGAATGGATGAGTGTATTGGATTTACAAAAACGCATCGTCAATGACTATGGGTTCACGATAAAGCGCTTCAAGATAGACGATGAATGCTACGAAATTTACGGCTGGGAAACCGATGGCAGCGGTAAAGAACAGAAAATCGAAGTGTATTTCGATGCCAAAACCGGTGATATCGTTAAGAAAAAATAATACAAAACAATGCGTTGGGGGCTTTTTGTTAGATTGTTTCACTGGTTTCTTGCGAGCGGGATAATCGCTAATTACTGGTATTTAGAAGACGGGGAAACCGCTCACGAGTGGTTGGGCTACACGCTCTGCGCGCTCGCTGTTCTGCGAATCGCATGGGGCGTAGTCGGGCCCCGAACATCACGCTTCAGCGCGTTCTTGCGCTCGCCCAGGGCTGTTTACGGTGAGTTGCTGCGATTGCGATCTGACTATACTTTGCCTCAAACACACACCGCTGCAGGCGGCTATCAACTCGTCCTTGTACTTGGCCTACTGCTTGGCATTGGGCTAACGGGTTGGATCCAAGAGCTAGATGCCTTTTGGGGTGAGGAGTGGCCACAATCCCTTCATGAATGGCTTGCCGATGCACTGATGGTCGTGGCACTCGTGCATATATCGACGATCGCTTGGCTGCAATACGGGCTCAGACTGCCCATCATTCAGCGTATGGGGTTTTCGGTTCGGAAATAAGACACAGGCACCAGGAGCTGAGTCACATCTGTGCGTCACGCATCGAGCTCAGGGTCCATGCCCTAGCTTGTAAATTGGATGAGGTCCTTCGTTACCTTTGGAAAGTCAGTACGATATTTCCGATAAATAGCTTGTAATTCAGCGGCACCAACATCAATTTGCCCTAGCCGTAAGCCATGCACTGCGAGCTTGCAGGCACTGTAAATCGTATTGTTGGAGCTCCGTCTGTGGTACTCCACCAACTTTGCCAATTCGCGCTCGGTGGCAGGACAGTTCATCCCATCTAACGTTACCGCCGTTGCCCGAGGTGAAGACAGATCGAGTAGACAGGCAGACACGCGCATGTAGGGGGCGGGATGAGTCCGCATCAATTTGCTTGCCAATGACGGCTTCATAACGCCTTGGGGCGGCCTCCCCTTTAGGCCAACCGCATCAGCAAGATCAGCGTGACTCAGTATCCGCAGGGCATGCCTCACGACTTGATACCGACTGAGATCGCACAGCAAGGGGTTAGCCACGTCACTACTCAATCCGAGCTCTTCTGCACTCGCTGTCAGAATCGTTTCAAAATAGCGAAGTTGCCTCGGGTTGTGCCTGACAAGGACATTAATCGTTTCGTTGCCGACTTCTTCGATGTCCAGACGTTGTGTCAAAATAATGTTGCCACGTTATTGGCTAAATCCCGAAAGATTAGCCTAAAGATGTGACGAAAATAAAACTCAAATGTGACAAAAGCAAAACTCAGGCAACGTGACTGCCTCACTTAACTGTGTGGCTTAACTGTGTGGATAGCCCCACAGAGTCACACATCGGCTCAGGGCCCGATGTCGGAATCCTTGGAGAGCCCACCATCGAGAACAACGGGGGCGGACGTGATGCCTGCACCACAGGCACTGCAAACGGCGACGTCGCTGACGCCGCGTCGCGTACTTTGTGGCAGTAGTGCTTCGTCACACTGCGAACACGCCAACTCGGAAGGCATTCGGGGCGACAACACGCCTATAGCGATCCAAACCGCCAAAGCCGTGAACAAGCTAATCAAAAAAATACTATCGGCAGCCATAAGCCTAGAGACTACACCCTATTGCTGGTACTTATTTAAACTGCCCAGCTCGCACGCATACCCAAGCCAAGAAGGCTGCGATCGACATCCCGCCAAAAAACAGCAATGTTCCAACGTCCATTTTTAGGCACCCTGATTATCCCTGTCAGCATACGGTCAACGAATCAATCAATGAGTTCAATGAGAATTGTATGAGACTGTGAACTGGCTCAAACGGATTGATCTGGGCAATATAGTCTGGGGTGCGGGCACATCACCCTATCCCACGTCATCGAACTATCAGATCAGACGCGGTGCCGCCTCGTTCATGGCACTCAGTTGCTCTCTAAGCTCCAAAATATGGTCTGCCCAAAAACGCTCTTGGCCAAACCAGGGAAACGCTTTGGGAAAGGCTGGATCCCCCCAGCGTTTTGCCAACCAAAATGCGTGGTGCATAATCCGCAGCGTTCGCAGCGCCTCAATCCAATGAAGCTGACGGGTATCAAAATCGTTGAATTCTTCATAGCCCTCGACAAATTCGCTCAGTTGTCGCTCTCGTTCGTGCTGCTCTCCATTGAGAAACATCCACACATCCTGAATGAGCGGCCCCATGACACAATCATCCAAATCGACAAAATGCGGTGTGTCGTCGCGCCACAAAATATTACCCACATGGCAGTCGCCATGGATGCGCTGCATATCAGTGGGCCGCATGTTGCTTAATATGTCCGTCGCTGCTTGATCGCAGTCTCTTGCGAGAGTCGTGTAGGCCTCTTTTAGCGTCGAGGGTACAAAGTCATGCTGGACAAATTCGCGTGATTCAGTGGCCATGCGATAGGCTGATATGGCGCGACGGTGATCAAACGATTTACTGCTGCCGACCCGATGAATACGTCCTAAGGTCTGTCCAAGCCGGTACAGGTGATCCAAGTTGTCGAGCTCGGGGGGATACCCACCGCGTCGTTTGAACACCGCTAAGCGCTGACCATTGACGCAATGTAGCGTCGTCCCATTAACGATCTCAGGAGCAACAACGGAGATCTCGTGATCAACCAGCTCTCGAGCAAACTCATGCTCCTCGCGGATTTGTTCATCACTCCAGCGATGAGCCCGATAAAATTTAGCAATTACGGGCTCACCATCTTCGATACCTACTTGGTATACCCGATTTTCATAGCTGTTAAGCGCAAGCAGGCGTAAATCGCTGACCAGGCCAATACTTTCTAGACAGTCAACAACACAGTCGGGTGTGAGCGAATCGTAAGGGTGAGTCATTGGTCTAAAACATCAGACCCCGTGTGACAGTATTCCGGGTACTCTACAGCACTCGTCGGTTTGTCGGCGCGAACTGCGACACAAACTTTGAAAAATCGTGCCTACTCGCTGCCCCCTAGCTATAGTGATGATCGTTGGATTATCGCGGTTACCGCGCTTTAGGGTGTTGGTATTTCTCGATCGAGTCCTGCCCGTGGGAGTTCGCACATCAGGTTACACACGATGAGCTCTTAATTTAGGTTGTCCGTATGTTGGGTTTTTCACAAGCTGCCGATAATAACAAGGCGTCTATTCTGACGGTGCTATCAAAATATCTGCAAGCCGGGGATGTTGTTCTTGAAGTGGGCAGTGGCTCAGGGCAGCACGCACTTCATATGGCACAGGCTCTCCCTTACGTAACATGGTACCCGTCCGAGCATCCAGCAGCGCTCGATACCCTAAAACACAATATCGAGGCCTGCGGCTCGGACAACATCGCTACGCCCCTCTCAATCGACTTAGTAAAAGATACCTGGCAAAAGCCCCTTGTCGACGTTGTTTACGCAGCCAACATCGCACACATAGTGACGCCGCTATTGGGTGAGCGATTGGTCGCATTGGCGCGAAATGCCCTATCTGGCGGCGGTCTCCTCGCTTTGTATGGCCCATTTAAATACGCTGGCGCATTTACTAGTGAATCCAACGCGCGTTTTGAACAGTGGCTGAAGGCACGCGATCCAAGGAGCGGAATCCGAGACTTCGAATGGATGTTAGAGCTGGCAAGCGATCACGATATGACACTGATCGAAGACCATACAATGCCAGCAAACAACCAATTACTCGTATTTCAATCGCGTAAAATTTAGAGCCCGCTCATTACGCATCACGATATACTGGAGCACGTTTTTCAATAAACGCTTGCATGCCTTCTTTGAAGTCTTCCGTGCGAGAGCACAACACCTGATTGCGATTTTCTATGGCCATGGCTGACTCAAGACTACACGCATCAAGTGCCATATTGAGGCCCTCTTTGGTCAACCGCAGCCCCATAGGCGACGCGGCAAGCATCTCGTCGACAAAGACTTGACCGGCCGCGTCGAGCTCGGCATCCGGGACCACTTGATTAACTAGACCGACAGCCAATGCTCGGTCAGCATTGAAAAATCGGCCGGTCATCATCATTTCCGATGCGATGGTCACGCCGACCAAACGCGGTAAAAAATAGCTGACACCCATATCGCAGGATGACAAACCAATCTTGATGAAGGCTGAATTCATCTTGGCACTCTGACCCGCAATACGTATGTCAGAGGCTAGCGCGAAAGCGAATCCCCCGCCGCTGGCGGCGCCGTGCAGCAGCGAAATAATCGGCTGTGGACACCGGCGCATTTTGATATAGACGTCGGCGAGATGACCCTGAAAACCAAAACCACCTCCAAAGGGGGCACTCGCCAAACCCTCATGATCCTTCATATCCAGACCTGCGCAGTAGGCACGACCCGCGCCCCTCATAACAACAACACGGCACGAGGCGTCTTGGAAAAGTCCTCCAAAATAGTCTCGGAGCTCGCTGGCCATACAGGTGTTGATGGCATTCAGACTGTCAGGCCGATCTAAAGTCAACCAATGAACGCCGTTTTTAATGTCGATATCAATCGTTTTGTAATCGTACATGGGTACTCCAGTAAACCTCAAAGTGGTGTGTAAGATCGCCCAGGATCTCGAACTTTATTCCGCAAACAGGCTGATCTGCTGGTGGTAGCAGACCACACTTTTGACACATTTATGCAGTGTTTTGTTCATATTTTGCTACCGTAGGCAAATCCGGAATAAGTTGCAGCGAGAGGAATCCATGACGAAAGACGAGGAAAGACGGGAAGGCGAGCGCCGAGCTCGCGAGCGCCGGCAGCAAGATGATCGCCGCGAGGTAGAGCGAGATACACCAGATAGACGGGAAAAGGAGCGACGCGAGGAAGATCGGCGCGCATCACCTTAATTTTTTTACCTACGTTTGTGGCAATAACTCAGCGCACGCAGGGTTTGCCCCTTGCCCTACCCATCTTTAGTCGGCCAGCGAGGTCCTCCTATATGAAATTGAAATGTCTTCGCAACCTTGTCTGCTTAACGGCTGCATCCTTGTTTAGCGCGTTTAGTGTCGCCCAGAGCCTTGGCAACTTAGCGCAGTACCCCCCAAGCCCCATTAAATTGACAATCAGCACTGGAGACGATGGCTCGCCAATAATTGAGCCCCAAATGATACGGCTACAATCGGGGAACTATTACCGGCTGACAATTAACTGTCCAGATGTCCGTGATGACCTCACAGGATGGCGCTTTGAGATGCCGCAGCTACTAAGGAACGCTCACCTGAGGTTAGTCACTATCGGCGATATCGAAGTACACCTTCAAGGCCTGAGCTTTAACGCCATAGAGTGTGATGAAATTGGTGCTGCGCAGGTAAGCTTCGTACCAATAAAGCCGGGCGGCTATGAATTTTATGTCGGCAATGTGCCACTAGCCGTAGGCCGCCCCATGGGAGAAGCAGGAATCCAAACAGCCGGACAGTTTGTCTTGGGGAAATTTATCGTCGAGTAAAGACAGGCCAAATTAGGACTCATAGGAGAGTGCGTGGTCGGATCAATGAGAGAAGCGACTTGGAAAACCACTCATTGAGCTAACCCAAACCAATAACAGCACATGCGCGAGGGTTTCGCGCCCGATCACAGACAGCGAATCAGTGCAGAAAGCGACTGTCACCTATCAGGACAAATCTTTGTGATTACTGCGAGGTAGTGGCTCGGGCTGTCGCGCAATCTGAATTCAATACCGCAAGTCAAAATAAATCCTCAAGCTGTCGAGGATATAAAAGAGCCGTCGCTGATGCACCAACCAATGCCCTGCTTGGCTATGGCGCGCCTGCCATGGTCAACAGGATGGACGGACCCTACTAATTTAGACAGTTTTCCTCACAGCGAGCCTCGACTCCGATACACTAGACCTCCCCGAAACAACCGAACACAGGGACACTAGTCGCTCTGAAACGCCCCTACCGACAACTGATGCAGCGGCGCCACAGTGAGACTGCCGTCCGACAGCGACGCTCAAAGAGAGCAGCAGGGCACAGCGCCTACCTGATTAAACGACTTACTCCCTGCTGGCTCTGCTTTCACACTGTTTTTTTTAACCTTTTTGCCAGCGTTAGAAAGATCCCGAAACAAGCCACTGGCATGCGAATCTGCTGGCTAATGCTGTCGGTTGCCAATGCAACGCTCGCCACTGCTCAAGAACTCGAAGAGGTGGTTGTGAGTGGAATCAGCGATCCGCGGCTGGGTTCGCTTGTCAGTGCTGATAGTATGCGTGTGGCCACAGTCGATGACGTCATCGCGGTAGTCACATCTGCCGCCGATCTGGTAGATACCCTCCCCGGCGCATCCCTGACTGGGCAAGGCGGACTCTTCCAAAGCTTTAGTTTACGAGGATTTAGCCGATGGAGAATCAGAACTGAAATTTCCGGCGTACCCGTCATAACAGACCGTCGCGCCGGTAACTCGCTGTCGTTTCTACCTGAAAGTTTCATCGACTCCATCTATGCCGACATGGGTCCTGCATCTTCACTCTACGGGTCGGGCGCAATGGGAGGAGTTGTCAGTGTGTCATTGGTCGATCCTGAGGCTACTTCGGTGAGCGTCGGAGTGTCATCGACTGGGCAAGCGCGTGATATGGCCATAAAGACCTCTCTAAATGGTAACAATACGTTCATGATCGACACCCGAACAGCCAATCCCGCAACATCTGCTAACGGTTCAGCCTTAAATACCGCGTACCGACAGTCATCACTATATTTTCGTCATCAACGCGAACACGGGGACTTAGTACTTGGCGGTGAAGTACTAGCAAGCGATGGTAAGGACATCGGGAAAAGTAGTGCTTATTACCCAGATCAACGCGTGTCGGTTTACCCACACGATCGACACACACTCATCAATATTCGCGCGACCCAGAGTGATAGATGGTTTGCTCAAGCCTACCTGCATCAGCAGGATTGGGCGTCTTGGACTCAGCGTAATGACGATCGACAAACAACAAGTCGCTATCAAAGCCTGACGTACGGCGGACTTTTCGCTGGAACACGACATACCGAGAGCGCTAGTCACCGTCTAGGGTTTGAGCTAAGCGGGCGAAGCAATATTGATATCAATGAGACTGAAAAGCGCTCTGAGCAACGTCCAATGGCATCCGGTTTAGTCGCAAATGGGCGCGAATGGGTCAGCGGCGTTTTTTCTGAGCGAAGCTGGTACTTCAAGACTCTTACAGCTCAGGTCGGCGCGAGACTGGATCACGCCGAGGTCAGCCACAGACAAGACACGCGATCTAAAACCGAACTCAATGGCCAGCTTAATTTAGACTGGAAACCGTCGGAGGAAGATCGCCTCTCCTTTCAATTGGGTACAGCCTACCGCCTCCCAACAATGAGCGAACTGTACTTTTCGGGTGAGACGCCGCGTGGTCCCGTGCGAGGCAATCCCACTCTAGACGCCGAGCAAACGGTCGGCGGCCAACTGAGTTGGCAACGCTACTCACGAGGTCGCCAATTAGAGTTATCGGCCTATTTCAATGAGGTCGAACATTACATTGAGCGCATACTGGCCCCCGACGGCTTAATCACCTACCAAAATATCGACTCGGGTAACATTTGGGGGGTTGATGGCTTAGCGTCGTTTGAACATCGGGAGGTGAGCCAGACCATCACCTGGCAGTGGCAACGGGGAACCTCGAAAACTGGAAGCGCACTGGACGATCTGCCGCCGCCCGAGATTGGTTATAACGCCCATTGGACTGGAGCGAACTTCGGGCTGGGCCTTAGTTTCAAATATCGGTTAAAGCGCTCTGATAGCGGACCGGGCGAAACGCCACTTAATTCTGCGGTGATGGCAGCTGCACAAGTTGACTGGTCGCTAGGTCGTCACTGGAGTTGTGAGCTAACGATCAGCAATGGACTCGATCGAACATATCGCACCAGTGCCGATAATGATGCACCGCTGGCCCTCGGACGAGCGGTGCGTCTTGAAATAACGTGGCGCGAATAGATCAGTTAGCTGCCTCCGCTGAAACTACAATCGGCTCACCCACGGTCCACGGCGCACCGGCATTACGCAGGTCGCTCTTCAGTAAATGCAGGTCTTTCTGCAAGAGCCTATTGAGGCGTGCGAGCGCAGGCTCAAATACCGACCGAGCATGTGCCACGCTCTGCCGGTGACTCGGAGTCGGACCGTAACTGGAATTTGACACACCTCGGACAGCATGACCAAGCCAACTGCTGACGCTCATCGGTTCGTAACCACCGATTCCTGACTGCAACTCATTGCCAAAAACGATCTCCTCTATGTCAAACAGTTCGGCACGCAGCGCAAATATCCGTGAGGAGCCCGCAGCTAGTGGCTGCTCCATTCGCTCGAGCATAGTCGCTAACTTGTCGAGTTCCTCCCGCGCGTCACGAATGGCATAACGCACCGCTGAGCTCTTACCGTAGAGATCGCTAAGCTCAGACGTAAATGCCTCAAGCTCTTCGAGCGATCCACCGGGTAGAGCACCGGCGCGCAAACGTTTAACGTCGAATGATACCGGCTCAGTCAATACCCGCTCTTGGCCGTTGTGCAGCGCGATGAGTTGCGCCGTATACGTGCCCGGCATCACCATAAAGCCAGTCGGTGGATCACCTCGCCAGTTATTTCCCATCTCAACCGGGCCCTCAAAAGATCGGCGCAGGTCCCAAGCCACCCGGTTAAGCCCTGACTGATTAACCGCCGGTACTCGACGCAGCACGTTACCCTGCAGATCCTTTATGGTCAGCATGACTTCAGGCTCCTCTTCGCGAGACTCCTCGGTAACAGTGTCCCAGCCAGGAAACGAAACCGACTTCCCGGACTCCAAAGCTTCAGCTTCCGATGTTTGTCGTGCTTGCTCGCGAGTTTCCAACGAGGTCGAAAGGTAGTAGGTAAAGACCGCGCCAAAGGCTGGATTATCAGCGACGAAAAGTGAATCACCCTGAGAACCTTTAGGCCGATAACCGAGGGGGCGCTTGGGGAAGTACCAGTCAGCATCTCGCGGTTTAAATAGAGCCGCATCAACCTCAAAGTCTTCAGGATTGATATCACGCAGTGCAGAGTAATCGTCAAGGACATAGAACCCGCGCCCGAAACTCGCGGCAACAAGATCATTCTCACGCCGTTGGATCTGAATATCTCGCAGCGAGATAGTGGGCATGCCGCCCGACAATTTGTGCCAGGCTGCACCGGCATCAAACGTCGCGAACACACCAAATTCAGTTGCGGCAAACATCAAATCTGGCCGTATGTGATCTTGCACCAAACGCCATACCAAATGCTTCTCGGGGATGCCATCGGTGATCATCTTCCAGCTACGACCACGATTTTTACTCACCAAAAGATACGGGCTGAAGTCACCGTATTTGTGATTGTCCAGCGCAACATATACCGTATCGGGATCGTGTAGATCCGCTCTAATATCATTCACAAATGCGCGCTTTGGAACACCCGGTAATGAGCCAACTTCAAGGGAACGCCACGATCCGCCATTGTCCTGGGACACGTGAATCAATCCGTCATCGGTCCCTGCGTAGAGCAAACCCTCGGCTAAGGGCGACTCCGCCAACGAGGTGATCGAGTTGTAATTTGACATGGCATACATGTCCCAGGGCGAATCCCAGCTCTGCGTGCTTCCCATTATCGGCATAGCAAACCGTTCTTCGTTTCGGGTGAGATCGTCTGAAATAGGTGTCCAGCTATCACCCCGATCTTCAGATTTCCAGACTCGCTGTGAGGCAAAGTACAAACGTGTCGGCTTGTGCGGACTTACCAGAATTGGTGCGTCCCAGTTGTGCCGCTCCGGTGGCTCACCCGGCGCCGATTGTGGCTGGATGTAGACAGTCTCACCCGTTTTTCGGTCGACTCGGGTTAAATTACCTTGTTGGGACTGTGCATAGACAATATCCGGATTGCCAGGCTCTGTCGCTGGCTGATGACCGTCCCCACCTAAGACCACAAACCAATCAGCGGTGCGTATGCCGCTGACGTTATCAGTCCGCGATGGACCGCCTTGTGTGTTGTTGTCTTGAGTTCCCCCGTAAATATTATAAAACGGCTCAGCATCATCCAGAGCCAGCTTGTAATACTGTGTTAATGGGAGGTTCTCCATGTAACGCCAAGTCGCCCCCAAGTCGAAGCTCTCGTATACGCCACCATCGGTTCCCATCATGATGTAGTCAGGGTCGGCCGGATCGAACACAATGGCATGCATATCACCGTGCTGATTGGGGTGTTCCATGTAACTAAACGTCTTACCACCATCGGTGGACTTTTGAACGGTAGGTCCCACCAAGTAAAGCCAATCGAAATGGTGCGGGCTAGTAAAAATCTCTTGGTAGTAATGTGGCCCGGTCCCCCCGCCAACGGCATCAGCGCCCTTAGACCAGCTGGCGCCCGCGTCATCTGAGCGCCAAACACCGCCTTCTCGGCGATCTAACTCAATTGCAGCGTAAATAACATCGGGGTCTTGATGCGATATCGCGAGTCCAATCTTACCCATGTTGCCTGTTGGCAGACCCGTACTTAGTTGCTGCCAGGTCTCACCGCCGTCCATCGACTTGTGAATCCCACTCTCAGGCCCGCCGCCCATGTACGCAGCCACAGTACGGTGATGCTGCCACGTCGCGGCATAGATGATATCCGGGTTAGTTGGGTCCAATACCACGTCGGTCACGCCGGTCCACTCGCCTGCACTCAGCACATTTCGCCATGATTTACCGCCGTCGCTTGTTTTGTATAAACCGCGCTCGCCACCGGGCGTCCAAAGCGGTCCTTGGACCGCAGCCCACACGACATCGGAATCATCTGGATGGACCAATATCGTCGATATGTGCTGCGACTCACCGAGCCCCATATTGGTCCAAGTCGTACCACCGTTATCACTGCGATAAATGCCATCACCGAAACCGACGTGGCGCCCGCCTACGTCCTCACCAGTGCCAACCCACACAGTGTTTGGATTAGAGGGATCAACGGTGACATTACCGATCGAGTACGACGACTCATTGTCGAAAATGGGCGTCCATGAAACACCGGCATTTTTAGTCTTCCAGACCCCGCCCGAACCAGCTGCTACATACCAAACGCTAGAGTCTTTGGGATCCCAATCGATATCAGAAATACGCCCCGACATAAACGCGGGACCAAGGCTCCGCCACTTCAGGCCGCTCAGATCGAGTGAAGACTTATCGTCCGCATAGTTCGGACTAGAAAGAAGGACCAGTGTCAGTAAGCTGACTTTAAGTGCTCGCAGCATCGATATTCTCCGTGTTAATGCAAACCTAAGATTACCTATTAAGTGCGCAATAACAAATAGGGTTTTGATTAACCCGATACCTTGCCTAGACAGGGATGTGTTTGCCAGCAGTCCCAGCGTCTCTCGCGGGTCGAGCACTCGTTTTGCGTGCTTTAAGTGACTCTAACTTGGCGCGATGCATCGGAGGAGGTATCAGTCGCTGTGGCTCTGCGATGGGTCACCATCTTCGTATACAGCTCCGTTATCGCCTCGCGGCCGGTGCTCTGAAAAAGGCTGGGGATTAGGGCATGAATCAAGCAGGCAAGGCCCGCAAGCAGCATACGCGAGCCAAAATAAGCTGCATGCACCATATGTTCTAGATAGGTCTCGCCAACAGACGCGGGATGGGACTGAAACAAACGTCTAAACATCACGGTAGTTCCTTTAGTGATAAATCAAACCTAGATAACTTTAACTTTATCAGTAAGAAGTGGTTAATTTGTGCCAAAATTAACGCACTTTACGTGCATAAATAGAACAAATTTCACCAGAAATAAGGAAATGTAGATTGGACTCGATTGACAAAAAGATTTTACAAGCACTTCAGACGGACTGCTCAGGCTCAGTAGCTGAAATCGCTGAGCGAGCAGGTGTCACACAGACCCCTTGCTGGCGCAGAATTAAAAAGCTGGAGGAGATGGGGTACATCGATAAGCGTGTTGCGCTGTTAGATCAAAAAGCGCTGAATTTGCGCCTGACTGCCTATGTCATGGTAAAAACCTCGCAGCATGATCAACAATGGCTCACCAAATTCTCTGATGGTGTGCACGACATCCCGGAGATCGTGGAAATCCACAGAATGGCTGGCGATATTGATTACCTACTCAAGATCGTTGCCGAAGACATGGCAGAGTACGACCGAATCTACAAAAATCTTATTCGCGTTGCCGAGCTATCAGACGTAAGTGCTTCTTTTTCGATGGAATGCATTAAGGCCTCGACGGAGCTACCGCTGACACGAATCCGGTGATGCGAGAAGCAGCTAATTGGAACAGACGAGACGACTCTAATGCCGTATCACTGTCTATTGGCTCAAAATAACAACAGTGGGTAGTAGCGCGTCCTCTTTTGAGACAAGATCGCACAACGCGAATGGAGTAATCTGAGGCTAAGTAGCCACGCCATGAATAAACAATCCACACCCCTCTCGGTTGCAGAGGCCCTCGAATCACTGATACTGGGCAAACAGCGTGAGATTAAACTCAGTTTGGCCTGCATTCTTGCTGGAGGACACCTGCTACTCGAGGACGTACCCGGTGTCGGTAAAACGACACTGGCTCAGGGTCTTGCAGCGCTCTTGGGGTTGAGTAACAGCCGCATTCAATTTACCAGTGATCTTCTGCCCTCGGAAATAGTCGGCGGACCCGTATACAAGCGCGACACCGGAGAATTCGTGATCCATAAAGGGCCTATCTTCACCCAGCTCGTTATCGCTGACGAGATTAATCGTGCGACACCGCGAACACAGAGTGCACTGCTCGAGGCAATGTCAGAGCGCAACGTGAGCCTAGAGGGCCAGACATTGCCACTCGATCCCTGTTTTACGGTAATCGCCACCCAAAATCCTGTGCATCAGACCGGCACTTATGCACTGCCAGAGTCGCAGTTAGATCGCTTTACCATGTCTGTCTCTCTCGGCTATCCCGATCCTCATTTTGAGAGGCAGTTGTACGCAACACAGAACCAAGCCAAGAATGCGCAGGATAGTCAACAACATTACCACCAGCTGTTAAGCTGGCGACATGAAGCTGGCTTAGTTAATTGCACAGCGGAGCTGGTCGACTACTTGTATCGACTGGTAAGCGCCACTCGTCGCGCTGATGAGCTTGCACTTGGCGTATCGCCTCGAGGGGGCTTGCAATGGTTGTCAGCGGCAAAGGCTTGGGCTTTTTTGCATGGGCGTGACTTTGTGATTCCAGATGACATTCAAGATGTCGCCCTCGCCGTGACACGGCACCGCTGTATTCCGCGCCAACACAGCGGCGTCAATATGACTGCTACGCTGACGCATATTTTCGACGAAGTGCCAGTTTACAGCTAATCAAGTGACGGGGTTCTCTCAGTTCGTAAACGCACGGTGGCTAAGGTGGATTTCCAAACGAATCCCCCGCAACGACACGACGACGCTTTATCAGCGACAATTATTTATTTTCCCAACAGCGGCAGGCTCAGGACTCATCTGCCTGTTGGTTGTGATGCTCCTGATTGCGATCAACTATCAGAACAATCTTGTTTACGGATTGGTGTTCCTATTCGGAACGATTTTGGTAGTGACTGTTCACCTTACGTTTGCCAATCTCTACGGACTCTCTGTATCGGGCCTTGCTAATACGCCGATATTTCTCGGGCAAGAGGGGCAAATACGCCTGCATCTCGCAGCGCCACAAAGACGTCGGATGAGCATAAGACTCAGCGCGGGAAGCGCTCAAACGAGTGGCAATATCGATAACCATCACCGCGAAATTGATACTCTAGTAGCGGTAATACCAACAAAACGCGGGCGCTTCGACGTAGGCAGAATACGGATCGAGACGGATTATCCGTTTGGCCTCATTCGGTGCTGGTCTTGGGTTGATGTAGCCCAACCGCTATGGGTCTATCCGCACCCAAAAAATCCTCCCGACAACCCCACGGTCAAGCCCCACGAAGGTACCGGTACTGCACTCCAAAATGCTACCGATGGAGCGGACTGGATCTCGTTTCGATCCTATGGGGACGGTGATCCCATCAGGCAAATTCACTGGGGGTCCGTTGCACGCGGATCTGATCCTCAAATCAGGGTTATGGGCCGAGCAACGAGTGATGAGACATCAGTTTTTGATTTTGATGCCTATGCCGACGTCGATATTGAGAGCCGGTTATCCTGGCTCTGCTTCGCTATCCTTCGCGCTCATAGTGCAAACCTAGGGTTCACGCTAAAGTTGCCCTCGAAGACATTGGGACCAGCGTCCGGATCCGATCACCGAGATAGGGCACTCATGGCACTCGCTCGTTTCGACCACAACCCCGACATTGAGGACTATGCCGATGCATGACTCAGCAGGGATATTTTGGAACTTAAGACGCCTGACTCCGATTGTAGGCATGCTGGTTGTCCTGATCTGGTCACTAGCCCCTGCTTTGAGTTGGGAGCTACCGCTGGTCTTTACGGTGGTCGTCGGCTGGCGTATCTGGCGGACGTGGCGCTGTGCCAAACCCATCTCTCGCTGGCTAGTCAATGTGAGCGTCGCTGTTGGTGGTCTGGGCTGGTGGCTACTATTCCCATCGAAACTATCTCTCGAGTCCGCCGTTGGGCTATTGGTCGCGGGAGTGACACTGAAACTTCTGGAAGCAAGCCAGCGGCGGGATGCCTTCGTCTTGGTCTACAGCGGGTTCTTACTTGCGGTCGCTGTATTCCTTTTCAATCAATCCCTTTGGCAAAGCCTGATAGTACTAACAGCCATTGCGCTTGGTCTAAACGGACTTCATGAGGCGTCGATCGATGAAATTTCGACCTTACCTGTGACACGAAAACTTACGCTCGTCGGCTTAACAGTCCTAATAGCCATGCCAATCACCATCACGTGGTTCCTCATTTTTCCAAGAATTGCGCCGCTCTGGGCCATTCCCGTCATGGCTGATGCAGCAAGAATGGGTATGTCAGACACACTCCGACCGGGAGACGTATCGAGGCTTGGCCGAGATGCCAGCGTGGCGTTTCGAGTAGAATTTGACGGCGATCAACCTCGGTTCGACGATTTATATTGGCGAGGCATCACCCTAGGTAGATTTAATGGCGGAGTTTGGCAACAGCACAACCACCTGAAACAGACCAAGCTCGGAAGTCCACCGCCGGCACTGACGAACGGCATTGTGAAATCTCACTACACCGTCTTTCAGACAGCCAGTCACCGACCCTGGCTTTACCACCTCGAACCATCAACCACCAGTCAATCCAATGTTATAGGGCTAACGGACGGAACCTACCGAACACGCTGGCCAATTACATCGGACCTCTCTGTTTCATATGAGCTATGGGAAAGAGATGCGACCGGTCTGCGCCTGCTAGACAATGACTTTGACCGCGAACTTTACTTTCCTGTAGATCTCAACCCGAGAGCCTCTGAGTTGGTGGCACAGTTAATGGCACCTGACGATCCCAAAACCACTGTGACCAACGTCCTTAAGTGGTATCAGAGTCAACCATTCGTTTATACGCTAGAACCGTCCAGCATTAGGGAACCCAACTTCGTTGATCGCTTCCTCTTTGAGACCCAAGAGGGCTTTTGTGAGCACTTTGCCTACAGCTTCGTAGCACTCATGAGACTCGCCGGCATTCCTGCTCGGATCGTAGGTGGCTACATGGGGGGCGAACTCAATCCAATCAACAACACCATTACGGTTCGAGAGATGGATGCACATGCCTGGACCGAAGTATGGCTAGACGAACTCGGCTGGATGCGCGTTGACCCGACAGGCGTAGTCGCACCCGAGCGCATTCGGCTGGGCTCTATCGACAGTCTACGAAGTTCTGCGAGCTTTCTGAGCGAGTCGCCCCTCTCGCTGCTCCACCTAAACGACTGGCAGTGGATAAACACGCTCCGATGGCGGCTCGATGCGCTCAACTATCGATGGCAATCAAACATCATGAGCTATCGAGATAAGCAACAATCAGCGTTGCTCAAATCGATCATCGGAAAAATAACCCCGTTGAGGATTCTCATGCTACTCGGTGCAACATTGTTACTAACTCTCGTCCCATTGATGCTGTGGTTTGTTTTGCGTGGTTCGGCTTTGTTCAAAACGTCGCAGCAGCGCAAATTGCAGCACATTGACCGACGCCTTAGACACTGTGGAGTTTTTCGTCTTGAAGGCGAAACACTGCGTCAGGCTGTGAAACGAGCAAACGCGGCGTCGGCGAGTGATTTGGCTACACTATCCGACGCAGTCAACGCCTTCGAGCGCACTTACTACGCCAAAACTTAGTGGCATTCGCTCCCTAAGCTAACTCATTGAGAGGAGTGCTGTCCGGGCGATGTTCCAACGTCGAGGGCGCTGTTGCTTCCAGCATCTGAGGCCAAACGCCGCAAGCTTTGTCAGGCTCTTTACTCTATATTCTGAACTACAAGGTCCGCTCAAGGATGGCCGCAGCGCGCGTTTTTTCCACAGTGACGCAGAGGACGGGATGACTCAAACAGCCTCTGGGCCGCTTTGACCCTGCGGGCTTCGCCGCTAACGCGGCTCGGTGCCAAATGCTCCAAGAGTCGCATTTGGTCGAACCAAAGGGTTCGTCCACACCGCCATCCCTGACAAAACCAAAAAAGGCCCTGACGGGCCCTTTTTCGATGTTGGCGGAGAGGGAGGGATTCGAACCCTCGATACGTTGCCGTATACACACTTTCCAGGCGTGCGCCTTCGACCACTCGGCCACCTCTCCGTGGCGCGGGATTCTAGCACATCAAAACGCCGGATGGCTTCCTAGGAAATGCGTGTTCAGATCATTCAGGCTGCGGCTTCAGCCTGCTCACAGATGACGTCTGCATCCGCGCTTCGCAGGTACTTACCCAACGGCTTTTTACCCAGCACATCAGTCGCGCCATGCACACCATCCCAAACCATTTCACCCGCTATATAGACGGTATCAACAATACCATCCGGACGATTCACCATCTGCTCGTGCTCAAAGATATCTCGGTAGACCAACTCCCGCGTCTCATCGGACTGCCAATTATCCAGTGCGTCTGGATTAATAAGCACCATATCTGCCCTCGCGCCTAGGACCAAACTTCCGGCGTCGAGGCCAAAGATATCCGCCGGATCTTTGGTTAATCGTTTGACGACCTTTGCAACCACGTCCTCCCCCTGCTCTTTCGCGAGCTTGAGCGACATTAAATTGCTATCAAAAAAGGCCATATTCGTAATGTGTGCTCCCGAATCATTGAAGCCCGGGAGCGTATTCTCATGGAGTAAAAATGCCAACGTTGAACGGTTCTCGGCATTAGCGACATCCGCATAAAACCGAAAGCTTTTATCGTAAGTGCGAAGCATATGAAGCACGAAATCGGCGTCGTCACGCAACTCAATATCGATTTTGTCAAAAGCCTCACGTTCGCTGTCTGATCGCGCGCAGGATCTGTCACCCGATTTGAATAACTGGGCCCGCGACATGACCTGAGCGAAGCTCTCTCCATCCCAGTCGGCACAGGGAGCGCCATCGAAAATGAGCTTTTCAGGCTCACGAATAACCAGACTATCCGGCAATCCCCGCCTGGCTTTCCAGCTCGCAAAGTCGTCACCCGTCCTTCCATGACGCCACTCTTTTCGGAAACGCGCCACCCACTCGACGTTCCCCATCAAACGCTGCCGCCCTTCGTAATCGTCGTACTCAAGCGCGATCAATTCTGCAGTAGACGAGAGCTCCTCAAAGAGAGGGCTGACAATACCATCGGACCAGACTCGAAAGTTGGTACCCAGCGCCTGGAAGTGTAGGCGACCGTCCAAAAGCTTGCTATTAAGCAATTTTGCCACCCCGAGAAAAAGCTTTGCGGACTTAGGCGCAGCAGTCATTTCCATGGCCGACAGCGCCGACGTCTTGAGGGGCTTCCCGAATAATCGACCGCTCGTCAATGTGAAGTAAAAAAGGGCTTTTAGACGATTTTCAATGATCGGTGTCGTTTGCCAAACACGATCATACTTTCGAACCACTTTTAGTAAGCGTCGAAGCTCGTTGAACGACGCGAACTGGGTAGGAATCCGCTTCTCAGTGTGTGGATCATTAGACAGGTAGTGAAACGGCAATCCATCTGTACTAAGACCTAGGTAACCCAGCTTCATGGCACCTTCTAAGATCGCTTCCATTTTCTGAAGTTCAACTTCGGTAGGCGCTCGACTAATACTAGCCTCAAGCCCCATTACTTCAATACGCAACATCGAATGGGGCACAAAAGCCGCAATGTTAGGACCTAAATTAAGCGTATCGAAATGAGCTAAATAATCCTCGGGATTGTCCCAGGTCATTTTTTTGGCGCAGGTCCGCAAGACTGCCTTAGGTATATTTTCGACCCGAGTAAAACAGTCGACAATAGGCTCTTGACCCTCACTCTCCTGGGCACCGAAACAGGTACCCAGACTGCAGTTACCCACCAGTACAGTCGTGGTTCCATGGCGAACCACTTCATCGAGTGCCGGTGCCACCTCGACCTCAAGATCGAGGTGCGTGTGGATATCCAACATCCCCGGAAGGAGCCATTTACCCTTTGCATCAATGACTTTTTTTGCGGCGTCATGAGGCAAATTCAGTCCACGGGCTACGATGACACCGCTGTTAACAGCGACGTCCTCTACACGCCCAGGTGTGCCTTCACCGTCGAAAACCGTTGCGCCACTAAAAAGAAGATCCCACTGCGCCATAGTGCTGCCCCGCCCCTTATTCTTGTGTGGTCAGAGGATAACGCGTTTTTGCGCGCAGCGGCTATGAGTCGCGATCGATGCTCATTGCTCATATAACCGGGTTAGACAAGGCGGCAGGGCCGCAGACGAGCGCCAGGGCGTAATATCGACGCCCCCGCGACGTTGAAAAAAGCCGACCACATGCAGCTCTGCCGGCAGGAGGGCATTTTCGAGCCGGGAGTAGAGATCTTCTACACACTGCTCGTGAAATCCTTGATGATTGCGCAGACTCGCGATCGCCCTCTCCACCTCGCGCTGATCATAGGCAGCCGAAGACATTTCGATACACAAACTGGCCCAATCGGGTTGTGCGGTCACGGGACAAAGCGAGCGAAAGCCAGAGCAGCGATAAATCTCAGTCCCCTTCGTATCACGGGGCGTGATCTGGACATCGCTCAAAGGCACTGTCGATACGTTTAACGCGCTCGGGTCAGTAGTGGTTAGTGTGACCTTTGCGCCCGTCAACGTAGATAGGTCTGCCTCAACACAGCTGACAGCAGCCTCATCGCTAACAAACTCGTGGGCATTGAGGGAATTCAAATAGAGCTTCAGCGATTTTGATTCAACCGTATAGGCACTCGATGCAGGGATAATCAGTGCGCCCACCAGGTAGCTTACGTTCTCGCCTGGTAATAGCCAGCTCAGCTCATAGCAATGCCAAATATCATGGCCGGTGCTAACATAGCGCGAGGCGTTGTCGATGCCTTCGCGTCCCGAGTGCCGATCTATCCGCTCTAAAATGTCGGGCGCGTATTGCTGCGGCGCGGCGACCTTTGTTCCTAAAACACCGGTCACATTAGGTCCTTAAACGCGTACCCGAGCCCAACAGATGCATTGCGTAAGCAAACGCGACTACGGTCAGTCCGATGAGCATGGCAAAGGAGACCGTTATGTCCACATCGCTCACACCGAGAACCCCGTAGCGAAACGCATTTACCACGTACACGAGTGGATTTATTTGCGATACGCCGGACCAAAAATCTGGCAGCAAATCAAGCGAGTAAAACACCCCGCCTAAATAGGTCAGTGGGGTCAGTACGAAGGTGGGTACAATATTGACGTCATCAAATGTGTTGGCAAAAACCGCATTGATAAGACCGCACAAAGAGAAGGCAACAGACGTCAACGCAACGACGCCCACAACAACACCCCAGTTGTGAATGTCGAGATCGGTGAAAAAGAGCGCGACTGAGGTCACAATGATCGACACCAAAATACCGCGCGACACCCCCCCGGCAGCGTAGCCTAGAACAATGACATAAGTAGGGGTTGGCGAGACCAACAGCTCTTCCACACTGTTGTTAAATTTAGCGCCAAAAAATGAGCCGACTACGTTTGCGTAGCTGTTGGTAATGATGGCCATCATAATCAGGCCCGGCACCACGAACTCCATGTAGCTAACACCGCCCATGGTACCTATGCGTTTACCGATCAAAGTACCGAAAATCAGAAAGTACAGAGACATGGTTATCGCCGAGGGAAGAAGCGTCTGCGTCCAGATGCGTAGATAGCGCCTCACCTCTTTCCTGAGAATGGTCAGAAACGCAACCCACTGCTCAAACGCACTCATGAGGCACCCTCCAGAACATTGACGAACATACGCTCAAGGCGGTTCTCTTTGTTGCGCATACTCACGACGCTCGCCCCCGCTTGGCTCAAGGCGGTAAAGACCTCAGTCAGATCTTGGCCCCGCGCCAATTCCACTTCGAGGCAGGTCGGCTCAATCGGACGCAAGTCGAAACCGGGCACAGAAAAGTTCGCCGGCAGCTCATCCTGCGTATCCAACAGGAAGGTCTCGCTGTTCAAGTCTCTCAATAAATCTTTAATGGAGCCTCGTGTCACAATCGTACCTTGATTAATAATGGCAACATTCCGACACAGCATCTCCGCCTCTTCGAGATAGTGTGTGGTCAAGATGATTGTCCGTCCCTCCGAATTAGTCTGGCGCAGAAAATCGTACATGCTGCGGCGCATCTCGATATCTACGCCCGCGGTCGGCTCATCCAGAATGAGCACACGCGGCTCATGAACAAGTGCACGCGCGATCATTAGTCGGCGTTTCATACCACCCGACAGCATCCGCATTTGCACGTGTTTTTTATCGGCAATCCCCAGCTTCTCCAGATAATAGTCCGCTCGCTTTCGGGCTATCCCGATAGGTATGCCGTAATAGCCCGCCTGGTGAATCAGAACATCTTCCACATTCTCAAACACATTGAAGTTGAACTCCTGCGGAACGATTCCAATTTGCTTCTTGGCCAGCGAGAAGTCGTCATCAATATCGATGCCGCAAATTTTCACATTGCCCTGCGTTTTGGATACCAGCGAGCTCACAATACCAATGGTCGTAGACTTACCCGCACCATTAGGTCCGAGCAGTGCGAAGAAGTCCCCCTCCTCGACTTTCAGGTCTATTCCTTTGAGTGCTTGAAACCCATTGGCATAGGTTTTTTGCAGACCGGTGATTTCTAACGCTGCCGACATGAGGGCTCCACTGTAAAACGAGCGGCGGAGTTTAACTAAAATACGGCGGATTATCGAAACCTTTACAAGAATGCTTGACGGCAAAGAGCAGGATTACTACTATGCGCCACCTTGCGAAGTACAGTACGTGCAGCACGTTCAGTCCCCTTCGTCTAGAGGCCTAGGACACCGCCCTTTCACGGCGGGAACAGGGGTTCGAACCCCCTAGGGGACGCCATTTAATGCGGGAATAGCTCAGCTGGTAGAGCGCAACCTTGCCAAGGTTGAGGTCGCGAGTTCGAATCTCGTTTCCCGCTCCAATTTTTTTCTTCATGCTCAGTCGGAAGCGCGTACAATACGTCGCGTTACCGCGCAGTCGCGCCTTGAAGAGCAGTTAGTATGACTGATTATTCTCCCGCTGAACTCGATACGCTGGCACTGCATGCCGGTGGCAAGCCCGACCAGGCGACTGGCGCACGGGCAACGCCAATTTACCAAACCGCTGCCTATTGTTTCCCCGACTCTGACTACGCGGCCGCATTATTCAATATGGAGCGTCCCGGGCATGTTTACTCACGTCTGAGCAATCCAACAACCGCGGTTCTTGAAGAGCGCATTGCCGCCATGGAAGGCGGAGTGGGCGCCATTGCGACTGCCAGCGGACAAGCCGCACTTCAACTGGCCATCATGACCATGATGGATGCTGGATCGCATATCGTTGCCTCGAGTGCCCTCTATGGCGGCAGTCACAACTTATTGGCCTACACACTTCCTCGCTTTGGTATCACTGCAACTTTTGTTGACGCCCGCGACGAAAACGCCATTAGAGACGCTATCCGTCCCGAAACAAGATTACTCTTTGGCGAAACGGTGGGAAATCCTGGTCTCGATGTCTTAAACATCCCCCTAGTCGCCGAAATCGCACATGAGCATGGCGTCCCACTGTTGGTCGATTCGACCTTCACTACTCCCTATTTGATCAAACCTTTCGAACTGGGTGCCGATCTTATTATGCATTCGGCAACGAAGTTTCTTAGTGGTCACGGCATCGTTATTGGGGGCTTGCTGGTTGATGGCGGCCGTTTTGACTGGGATGCCTCAGGTAAATTCCCGCAACTAACCGAGCCTTATGAAGGCTTTCATAACCTCGTTTTCACTGAGGAATTCGGACCGGCTGCGTTTATTTCGCGAGCGCGCAAGGAGGGCTTACGCGACTTTGGTGCCTGTCAGAGCCCCACCAGTGCATTTTATATTTTACAAGGCATGGAAACACTGGGTGTGCGAATGGAAAAGCACATTGCCAATACTCGGACAATCGTCAACTTCCTAAACGATAATGAAGCGGTGGCAGCTGTAGCGCATCCCGAACTCGCGTCGCACCCAGATCACGAGATAGCAAAAGCGCAGCTGCCGCGAGGTGCAAGTGCAGTCTTCACTTTTGAGATTAAAGGCGGTCGCGAAGCCGGCATCGCGTTCGTCAACGGCCTAAGCCTATTCTCTCACCTTGCCAACGTCGGTGACGCCAAATCTCTGGTCATTCACCCTGCCAGCACCACGCATTTTAGAATGGATGAGGCCGCCTTACGCGCTGCAGGCATCGGAGAGGGAACGATACGACTGTCGATTGGACTGGAAGATCCCAAAGACCTCATTGCCGACCTGAAGGCGGGACTCCGTGCGGCCTCGAAGGTAGTGGGAGACCGACATTCATGAACATCTCGATAGACGGAAAGCAGGTCTACGTCTACACCAACAATAAAGAGATTGATCCGGCGCGACAGTCGGTCGTTTTTGTACACGGCGCCGGGTTTGATCACAGCGTATGGACCCTGTTCGCACGTCACTTCTCCCGGCATAACTGGAACGTGCTTGCAATTGACCTGCCAGGACATGGTCGATCAGGAGGTGACTCCTTGACATCGATAGAAGCCATGGCCACGTGGATAATCGCCGTCATTGACAGCTGCGGCATAGCCCAGAGCGCCCTCGTAGGCCACAGTATGGGTAGTTTAATCGCACTCGAGACTGGTGCTAGGCTTGGTACCAGAGCCTCTAAGGTTGTCCTCATTGGATCGATATCGCCAATGCCCGTATCTGATCCGATTCTCGATGCGACAGCCAATAAGCCTAGTACCGCACATTCGATGCTCACGTCATTTAGTTTTAGTAAAAACAATCTGATGGGAGGGAATCCGAACCCGGGCATGTGGATGGTCAGTGACAGCATGCGTCGCTATGAAGACGAGCAACAAGCCGCGCTTGATTTAGATATGCGTGCATGCAATCAGTATCAGCGTGGCTTGGAAGCCGCCGGTGAGATTACAGCACCGACCCTTATGCTGCATGGCGATGCCGACCGGCTCACACCATTGAAAGCAACTCAGCCACTTTTGAAGGCACTCAAACAGGGCCGAATGGACGTGGTGCCTGGCTCAGGCCACTCGCTTATGGTTGAAGACCCCAATCATGTCCTCGACCAACTCAGACTCCATCTAGGTTAGTAACCCACAATGACAAAGACGATCACCCTCCTCGATGGCGGATTGGGCCAAGAGCTCATCAAACGCAGCACTGCGCCACCCCACCCGCTCTGGTCCACACATGTGATGATGACTGAGCCGGAGTTAGTATCGGCCGTCCACAGGGATTTTTGCGAGGCAGGTGCTAGAGTCATTTGTTTAAACACCTACGCGGTCAGCCGTTTTCGTCTTAACACTTATGTGCCCGATGAGTCGCTCGAGAATATGCTCGCACTGTCTCACCGTGTGGCGGCGGCGGGAATAGAGGCCGCACACTGTTCGGAGCCCGTCTCAGTGGTCGCCTCGCTACCCCCACTTAACGCCTCCTATGACCATACTGTGGCGCCGAATCATGAAAGCGCCTACGAGCAATATCAGGAGCTTATTCAGCTCCAAAAGCACCGAGTCGATGGTTTTTTATTAGAGACCATGAGCAATATGGCCGAGGCAACTGCAGGTGCCAAAGCCATTCAGGACGAGCACGTCATCGGCGCTATAGCGTTTACCCTTAGCGACAGCGACCCGAGCATCCTTCGCTCAGGAGAATCATTAGAGGACGCCATAACAGCGGTGAAACCCTATGAGCCCTCGGCTATCTTAATTAACTGCTCGATTCCCGAAATCGTGACAGACGGTATGAAAATAGTTGCCAAATCGGGAATCCGATTCGGTGGGTATGCCAACGGCTTCACTTCTGTCGAGGCCCTGGTACCTGGCAGCACTGTCGATCGTCTGTCACAGCGCAAGGACTTAGGGCCTGAAGAATATCTAGCGTTTGTTATCGAATGGCTGAACATGGGCGCTGATATCATTGGCGGTTGCTGTGAAATTGGTCCCGCTCACATTGCCACTATTGCGGACTACTGTAAGCATCAGGGGATTGCTACCACCGCCACGATAGCTCCCTGACTATTCGTCTTTCTTCAAATCAATCGAGAGACTATTGATACAGTAGCGCAAGCCGGTATCTGTTGGCCCATCGGGAAAAACGTGGCCTAAATGGCCACCGCAAGCCTGACACAAGACTTCGGTTCGCAGCATCCCGTGGCTAGCATCGCGTTCCTCATCAATGACGTTCGGCGCAGCCGGTTTATCGAAGCTGGGCCAACCGCAGCCGGCATCGAACTTACTTTCCGACTCAAAGAGAACTTCACCACAGCCTCTGCAGGTATAGACACCTCGCTCTGTGGTGTTCCAGTATTCACCCGTAAAAGCTCTTTCCGTACCCTTTTGTCGAAGTACGTGGTATTCGTCAGGCGTCAATTTGCCACGCCAATATGCATCGTCCTTGTCTGTCATTACCATCTCCTTATAACCCTACTGAGTTCGATATGGGGTTTCTGCGCCGCAGTTCAATGAACGTGTCCTACACCTGCGGCAGTTAGTATTTGAACTAAGTCTGGACGCGGCTCACTCAGCGTTACCCGTAAGTCGCTGATTTGGTGGCGCAGACGATAGTGTTCACGCAACGATTCAAATGTTTGGCTCACGGGCGCGCTCTGCCACACACGGCGAAAATGCGCATCATCCTCTACGATACAACTGACCGCCGAGATCGCTTTGTCCAGCGCATTAAGCTTAGTCAACGCGTCAATCTGAGCCAACGTGTCACCCCGAGCTGGCGTGTCAACCCGAGCTGGCGTGTCGACTCTGGACAGCCCCGAAACATCGAGCACCATCGGAACCTCGTCGGTTACGTCTGCTCGGACTTCTGACTCGCTGATACCCAAGGCACTTACCAGTGAGTCAATCAAATAGTCAGTAGCGTTGATTTTAGCGTTGGTTGAGTAGCCAGCGATGTGAGGCGTCGCAAGAGCGACTTTAGATACGAGCTCAGCTGATATCTTAGGCTCGCCCGGCCACGTATCGATAACTAAAGTCACACCTCTTGACGCCAAGTCAAGAAGTGCACCGGTTGTCACGAGTCCCCCTCGTCCAGCGTTAATAAACAGCGCGTCATCTCTGATGCACCCCACCCGTGTGCTATCAATCAAATTTTGGCTTGGATGTGGATAGTCACCATGCAGCGAAGCATGCAGAGAAACAATCGGACAGCCTAGTGCGTCCTCGAGGCAGACATGCTCAACACCGGCGGTGACATTGTGCACGAACGGGTCGTACACCATCACGCGCGCACCCAAAGCAACCAGACGAGCAGCCAATGCATGACCGACATGGCCATAGCCCACCAGGCCAACAATCTCACCGGCCAGTAAGGCGGGTAAGCGATGGCAAGACGCAATCGCTGCCAAAACGTAGTCGCCAACGGCGGCCGCATTACACCCTTTCGCGTCCGCAAAGCCGATATTTCGGTACTTTAGATAGTGGGTATCAATATGATCTACGCCTGAACTGGCGGACCCGACAAAGCGCAGGTGAGAACCCGCTAATAGCGTAGCATCGACACGCGTAACCGTCCGAGTGAGCAGTGCATCAGCGTTCCCTAGACTAGCGGCCGACACATCGCCACCCGCAATGGGCACGAGCTCGATGGGTAATGCTGATAAGCGCGGTGTTACTCGAATAGCACTGTCAATTACCACCTTAGGCCTAGGCTGCGTCTTTGACATCACACTCTCAAGGATAAAGCGGCTAACGCTTGATTGAAGCGCGAGGCTCTCGGTGGAAGCCCGTTCGTACGTAACAAGCTTACCTTTGTTGTAACCGCCTCGTTGAAGATTTGGATTGCGGGGTCATCTGAGCTAATCATCAGATTATCCACGCTGACGGTAAACGCTAATCCAAGGCTCTCGCAGAACAACGCTTCGATAGCTTGCGGCGTAACCTCCACGCTGAAAAAAGCAGCCTGCTCTCGTTCATCACGCCCATCGGGTGCGTACCAGTACCCGTAGTCGGGTAGCCTGCGCCTAATGGCACCTGCAACACACCAATGAGCGACTTCATGTAGCGCGCTGCGCCCAAAATCCTCACGGAAAAACACGGTCGATGGCTGACCCGGGGCAAAAAAGGGCTCATCAGCGCCCCCTCGTAATATCGTATTCTCCGGTCTCTGAAATAAACCATCAAAGGTCTTCACGAGTGCACTGCTAAGAATGGATTCCTGCAAGACCTAACCTACTTTCTTAACTCTATACATAAATCGATCGGCAATCTGCTCACACTCGAGGAGTTGGTGCCCCAAGAAATCACAGAATTTCGCAACGTCGCGACGAGTAGATGGATCCGTCGCGCTCAGACAAATAACGTCGCCTACGGACGCCTTGCGCATCGCCGCATGGAGCATCATGACGGGCTCGGGACACCGGAGCCCTAAGGCATCAATTTGATACTCCATGAGAGGAGCTTACGACGATGCCGCTAGGGCTTCTTAAAGCGGAGCGTCATCCTGTCGCTCTCACCAATTGCCGCATATTTTTCTCGATCGTTGTCGCCTTCACGAAAACTAGGCGGTAGCGTCCAAACACCGCCGGGGTAGTCTTTTGTGTCCTTCGGATTCGCGTTTATGTCGCTTCTGCCATCGAGTACGAAACCCGCTGCCTCAGCCAGCGCGATCACCTTGGCCTCAGGGACATAGGCGGTGCGCTTCATCTGGTCCAATCCCATACCGTCAGTACCGCGATGCTGAACCACACCAAGGGTGCCACCGGACTTCAACACGCGAAAAATATCTGCAAGTGATGCGTCCGCACTGCCAGCCCGGAGCCACGAATGTACGTTCCGAAAGACCAATGCCATATCGACTGTTCCGGCTTCAACATTTAAGGGCATGGCGGGTGGTTGCATGACACGGACATCAACGGCCGAGTAAACATCGTTATCCGCGCCTAATTTCTGCAGGTAACCACCAAGACTACGACGACCGTAGGCACTGCTATTCGGAGATGCGTGGCCGGCTATCATCCTGCCATGGTCCTTCAGCAGCGGCGCGAGGATTTCGCTGTACCAACCACCACCGGGAGATACCTCGAGGACGGTCATATCGGGGGTCAAACCAAAAAATGTGAGCGTCTCCTGAGGACGTCTGGCAGCATCTCGCGCTTTATTGCCCTCCGATCGATGCTCTCCCGTTAAGGCTGCATCCCAAGCTAGCTCTTTGTGCCCATCTGCAAAGGCCAAAGAGCTCATCAAAGCAACGGCGATCCATGTTATTTGTTTCATAGTCAACTCCTATCGACAATGTTGCGTATAGACATCACATTACGCGGTGGCCATGATGATAACCGCTAGACGCAACGAAGGGCATACATGCAACAACAATACGTGATCACATTCGCGGGCGCCGATCGGACAGGTCTAGTAGAGACACTGGCAGATCTCGTCAAAGTGCACGGCGGTGACTGGCAGCGGAGTGAATTAGCTAGGCTCGATGGGGCCTTTGCAGGCGCCATACTTGTTCATCTGTCTACAGAGGGATTTACCACTCTAAAGTGCGCTATCAAGGATACCGGAACGGCCGACTTGGTCGTACAGATTACACCCTCAGTATCGCAGCCTCAGCTAGAGCCCAATCTTCATCTGAGCCTCACCGGCCCCAACCGACCAGGTATCGTCTATGAGATCACACACGAGCTCGCTGAATTAGAGGTCAATATTCTTCATTTTACGTCACGTGTTGAGAGCGCGGCCTGGTCGGGCGAGCCGCTTTTCATGGCCCATATAGAAGCCTATGCGCCGGCACACCTTGAGGTCGATGCACTGCGGGAGCGGCTCGACGTGATCGAAGACAAAATGACCTTAGAAATCGATATTGAGTCGCGGTAGACCTACGACTTACGACGCATAAAGCGCAGCAGCAACGCAGCGGGAACGGCTGTAAGGATTAGCAGTCCAACACCCTGAATACTGAGCCAGACGTAGCCCAATAAAGCATCCGACGATACGCCCACGATATCGACAGCCCCCCAGATGAGAGCCAGTGTCGCTAACACGCCGAGCGATGCTGTTCGCAGTGCTTTGACATATTTGCGGCTTAACACCTATGCCGCCTCAAATAATAGGCGTCGTTGATACGACGTCCCCATTCTGCCCTCGGTGGCGCAATGCGTGATCTATTAAAACCAGAGCCAGCATCGCCTCGGCTATCGGCACTGCGCGCAAACCAACGCAGGGATCGTGTCTACCTGTCGTGACGACCTCGGCTTCCTCACCCATGACATCAATGGATTGGCCGGGAACCTGAATCGACGAGGTTGGCTTAAGCGCTATCCCCACCGTGATGGGTTGACCACTCGAAATCCCACCCAAAACACCACCAGCATGATTACTCAAAAAACCATCTGCCGTCAGCTCGTCTCGGTGTTCGGTTCCGCGCTGTTGAACCACGGAAAACCCCGCACCAATCTCGACGCCTTTCACCGCATTAATGCCCATCATGGCCGATGCGATGTCTGCATCAAGTCGGTCAAAAATGGGCTCGCCCCAGCCCGGGGGCAAGCCATCTGCTACCACCTCAAGCTTTGCACCAACCGAATCGCCATCGCGACGGATCTGTGTCATGAAAGCCTCGAGCTCGGGTATCAAGCCCGCATCCCCGCAAAAAAACGGGTTTGTCTCTACCAAATCCCAGTCTGTTTGGCTCACCGTCAGAGGTCCAAGTGCGCTTAGACATCCCCGAATGGACACCCCATACCGCTCTTTCAGCCACTTCTTTGCCACGGCCCCTGCAGCCACACGCATTGCCGTTTCGCGTGCAGAGGACCTGCCGCCGCCACGATAATCCCTGACACCGTATTTTTGTTGATATGTGTAGTCTGCGTGTGCCGGACGAAAAACGTCTTTGATTTTACTGTAGTCCTTGGACTTCTGATCGGCATTCATGATCAATAGACCGATAGGGGTACCCGTAGTTTTACCTTCAAACACACCGGACAAGATTTGCACCTCGTCGGGCTCTTTACGCTGCGTAGTGAACCGAGACGTACCGGGCTTACGCCGATCGAGGTCAGGCTGCAGGTCTGCGGCACTTAACTCGAGTCCCGGCGGACACCCATCAATGACGCAACCCAGCCCTAGACCATGGCTTTCACCAAATGTCGTGACAGTAAACAGACGACCAAATGTATTACCCGACATGCCTCATTCCTAAATTCACTTACTTTCCCCGCCGTTGAACGAGGTCTTACCTGCCCATTGTGCCAGATCTTGAGCCATAAAAGCGGCGACACCATGACCCCCTTGCTCCAAATCCACCCATGTCGGATGAAGACAGGGGTCTAGTTCGTCCAGCGCGTCTTGACTATTGCCCACTTCCAAAAGCAAGAGGCCTGTACTCCGAAGCAAACGCGCCGCATCGTGAAGCAGCACCCGGACTAAATCTAAACCATCATCCCCGCCAACGAGTGCTAAACCCGGCTCATGCCGATATTCTGGGGGAAGATCCGCCATATCGTGAGCGTCAACATACGGGGGATTTGCTATAACAATATCGACCGAATCATCGGCACACCATGCCAACAAATCACCCTTCACTATGCCGTCGACTGGGTGGCGTTGACTGTTTTCTTGTGTCAAAGCAAGCGCCGCATCATCTAAATCGCTCAGTACGACCGTAGCATTTGGGAAAACCAGCTTAGCCAGCATTCCCAAACTGCCCCCTCCACAACACACGTCTACAATGACCGCTGGTTGCTCGTCCTGAAACCACGGCGCAAAGCCATTTAAAATGATCTCGGCAATCGGAGATCTCGGAACTAACGCTCTGCTATCCGCCTTAAAACACAAGGGTCCGAGATACGCCTCGCCTGTCACATAGGCCAGAGGTAAGCGGTCGCCGCATCGCTGTTTAAGGAGTACACCCAGGGTTGCCGATGCATCGTCGGGAAAAGCGCGTTCAAGCACCTCTGTACCCGTATTGAACGGTGACAATCGAGCTGCCGCTAAGACCAAGGCAACCGCCTCATCGTGCGCTGATTCATAGCCGTGCCCGAAAAAGACATCCGCCTTCAAAAGAGCGGTTTCGGTCTGCAGCAAAATCTCGCGGAACGTCGGCAAAACCCAAGCACCTCGGCCAAAAGAGCATGGTAACATCCGCGCCTTCTGGAGGAGAGTTACATGGAACAACACTGGGAAAAAATTATTGAGGCTGTTGGAGAAGACCTCTCTCGGCCTGGACTACAGGATACACCTAAGCGCGCGTCAGAAGCATTCAAATTCCTCACTCATGGTTATCAGCAAAACCTGCATGAGGTGACTAATGGTGCGCTGTTCCCCAGTGACTCCAGTGAAATGGTGTTGGTTCAAGACATCGAGCTGTACTCGTTGTGCGAACACCATCTACTCCCCTTTGTTGGACGGTGTCATGTCGCCTACCTCCCTCGCGGTAAGGTACTCGGTCTATCAAAGGTGGCGCGAATTGTGGACATGTTTGCCCGTCGCCTTCAAATACAAGAGCAACTCACTGTTCAAGTCGCAGAGTCCATTAGCGAAGTGACGGGCGCCGACGATGTCGGTGTCATTATCGAGGCTGAGCATATGTGTATGATGATGCGCGGCGTCGAGAAGCAAAATTCAGCGACTAAGACCTCAGCTATGCTCGGGTCGTTTCGGGACGACGCAAAAACCCGCGAAGAGTTCCTATCGCTACTCAGCTTACCGTCGCTGCGGCGTCGCTAGGCAATTGTCCGGTCTGAAAGAAGTTCTCCAGGATTGCGGACAGTGCCTGAACATCGCCCTCCATATGGAAGTGATGTGGCCCGCGGATAGTCAGCTGACTAAACCGTGGAGTGAGAAGCCCGATGCCCCTGATGCGCTCCTGGGACTCGCTGCTTGCAAAAAAACCTGCATCACCGGTAATGACGGCAACAGGGCAAACCATCGACCGATAAAATGAGTTTGAGGTTTCCTCTGAGAGCTTGATGGTACTGCTGCCTAGTAACTTGGGATCACTCAGCAGCAACCAGCCCTCGTCCAATTGACGCAAAGCCCTCGGCGCCAATACCTTGGCATTATCCCGGGTAAACCCGTAGCGTGAGCGCGCCTGAATAAACTCCTCTACAGAGGAAAAAATGCGCGGTGGTTTAGACAGGTAACGCCGCCTCTCTGACAGCGAATTTCGAAATAATTCGGCCCCATTGTCGTTCTCAAATGACCGTGAAATCATGCCATCAAGCATACACAAACTAGCGCATCGATCACCCAGAGCCACGGCCAGCACACCCGCTACGGCAGCGCCCCGACTGTGTCCCACCACGTGGACTTGTTGCACATCCAGCTGATCAATGATCGCAGCTAGCTGCGGGATATCGTCCCAAATATGATAGTTGGCATCCGCAGAGCGGTGGCTGCTGAAGCCGTGACCGGAAAGATCGAGCGCCACAACGTAAAAATTGCTCAACAAGGGCGCGAGGATTGAAAAGCTTAGGGCGTTATCGAGCCAGCCATGAATGACAAATACCATGGGATTTGCCGAGTCGCCCCAAGCGAGCCCCCGGTAGGTCAGTCCGTCTGCCTCAAAGCTCAGTTCGGTAGGCTCTGCTATCACAAAAGGAGACCTCTGGGCGCATGATGAAGTAGCTCACCGCCACCCCTGCAAGGCGCCGTGAGGCGGATAAGCGCAAAACCACTCGGCTCCAGCGGCGAAAAATCGTCAGTATCGCACCACACATCAATGAGTTGGGACAGATAAGGCTGATGCCCTACGAGCAGCTGATGAGGCTGACTCTCGTCAAGGTAGGCGCCGGAGATGTAGTCGTCACAATTGGGCGCTAACAGATCTGATGCGACTCGCCTCTGAAAGCCGAGATCTTCGTCCAGCAAGGTTGCCGTCTGCAGAGTGCGAGCTAGAGGACTGTGTAAGCAGAGCGCAGGGAAATCCATCCCGGATTGTTCACAGACACGCCGATAGAGCTGCGCGGTCTCTTTGACATGACTGACACCGCGCGGCGTCAGTTCGCGCTGGGCGTCGAGCGAGGCGTAACCCGCCTCACCGTGACGCCACAACGTGACTAACATGTCATGCGCTCATCTCGACAAGCAGTTTATTCATACGTGATACATAACTCGCAGGGTCATCCAGCTGTGAGCCCTGTGCCAGCGTGGCTTGGTCGAGCAAAATAAGAGCCAGATCCGCAAACCGATCCTCGTCTTGCTCGCTATCCATCCTCTTAACCAGGCCGTGGCTAGTATTAACCTCTAAAATAGGGTCACTATCCGGCAAATCCTGACCCGCAGCCTCGAGTATGCGTCGCATCTGAGCGCCCAACTCGTGCTCACCAACCACTAGGCAGGCAGGAGAATCAGTTAGCCGCAACGTTGGCCTCACCTCACTTACCCGTCCATCCAGTGCAGCTTTCAGCCGCTCCAGTAAGCCCTCGTTTTCACTTTTTGCCGCCTCAAGCTCAGCTTTCTCTTCCTCCGTACTGTCACCAAGATCGAGCTCCCCCTTAGCAATATCCTTGAGAGGCTTTCCATCGAACTCGTTCACGTGTCCCATCAGCCAGTCGTCGATACGATCCGAGAGGAGCAACACCTCGATGCCCTTCTTGCGAAACACTTCGATATGGGGACTATTTTTAGCTGTGACATGATTATCAGCCGCAACGTAGTAAATCGCATCCTGCCCTTCTTGCATGCGCGACACATAGTCCGTGAGGGAGACGTTTTGCGTGGATTCATCCGTATTGGTGGAGGCAAACCTCAGTAGCGCCGCAATTTTCTCCCGATTGGCGAAGTCCTCTCCCGGACCTTCTTTCAAGACATTACCAAAGACTTCCCAGAATGACTGGTAGTTTTCAGCATCAGACTTAGCCATCTTGCCGAGCATGTCTAACACGCGTTTAGTCACCGCATTTCTCAGGGAATCCACCTGAGGGCTCTGCTGGAGAATCTCGCGCGAAATATTCAGCGGTAGATCCTGTGAATCCAGCACACCTTTTACAAAGCGCAAATACAGCGGCAGAAATTGTTCAGCATCATCCATGATGAACGTGCGCTGAATATAGAGCTTGAGCCCGCGAGCGCCCTCTCGGTTCCAAAGATCAAACGGCGCTTGACTGGGAATGTAGAGCAACGAGGTGTAGTCGAGTTTGCCCTCTACACGATTATGGCTCCAGCTCAGCGGATCCTGATAGTCACTGGACACATGACGGTAGAATTCCTTGTACTCATCGTCACTGACATCTGACCGACTTCGCGTCCACAATGCCTTAGCTTCGTTGATGCGCTCTAATTTGGGCTCAGACGCGGCTTCGTCATCGTCCCCCGATGCCGGAGGTGTTTGCTCAAGCATCATTACGGGCACCGAAATATGGTCGGAGTATTTTTTAATGACCGTTCGAACGCGCCAGGGTGAGGCGAATTCTTCAGCGTCGCTATTCAAATGCAGAATGACTGACGTACCAGCAACATCGCGGTCTGCCTCATCTACGCTAAACTCGTCCTCACCCGTTGACTCCCAGCGCGTTGCGCTGTCCTCACCGGCTCGTCGAGAGATAACTTCGACACGGTCGGCAACGATGAACGACGAATAAAAACCGACACCAAACTGTCCGATTAACTGGCTGTCTTTTTGCTGATCACCACTAAGTTGCTCCATAAAAGCCGCGGTACCTGACTTCGCTATCGTGCCAAGATTCTCAATGACATCATCGCGGGACATACCGATGCCGTTATCATGAATGGTCAGTGTCTTCGCGTCTTCGTCAACATCGACACGAATTTCATAGCCCTCACTGCCCACATCGAGTGCGCCGTCTGCAACCGCCGCGAAACGCCTCTTATCAATGGCGTCTGACGCGTTTGAGATCAGTTCACGAAGGAAGATCTCGCGATTGGAATACAGCGAATGAATCATCAGCTGAAGCAGTCGTTTAGCTTCAGTTTGAAATCCCATGGTTTGCTTTGAGGACATGTCCCGCTCCTGTTTTTTAACGTAACCAGACACATGGGGGGAGGAACTGGATAATTCAAGACAGTCAGCGCGAAAATCTGCTCATTGAGCAAAAAAAAACCCGCTTAAAGCGGGTTTTAATTTCTCAGCTACAAAGTCACCAGCCTGTAATTTCAGCCATGGCGCTTCCAATATCAGCGAGTGAACGCACTGTCTTGACACCAGCATCCTCTAGCGCAGCAAATTTCTCATCAGCGGTACCCTTGCCGCCCGAGATGATGGCTCCAGCATGCCCCATTCGCTTTCCTTTAGGGGCTGTTACGCCTGCTATGTAGGAAACGACGGGTTTTGTCACATTCGCTTTGATAAAGGCGGCAGCTTCCTCTTCAGCCGACCCACCAATTTCCCCAATCATAACGATTGATTCAGTCGCCGAATCCTCTTGGAACAGCGCGAGGATATCGATGAAGTTAGAACCTGGAATCGGGTCACCACCAATCCCTACGCAGGTCGATTGGCCAAAACCAGCATCGGTAGTCTGCTTAACGGCTTCATAGGTCAGCGTTCCAGAGCGGGAAACGATCCCGACCTTGCCTGGAAGGTGAATATGCCCCGGCATGATACCAATCTTGCACTGTCCCGGCGTAATGACTCCGGGACAATTTGGCCCAATCAGGCGGACACCTAACTCATCGCAGCGTACTTTTGCGTCAAGCATGTCCAGCGTTGGGATGCCCTCCGTTATGCATACGATCAACTCAATACCCGCATTGGCGGCTTCTAGAATGGAGTCTTTACAAAACGGCGCCGGTACATAGATCACAGACGCGTTTGCCCCCGTCTGATAAACCGCGTCACCCACCGTGTCAAAAACAGGAAGATCAAGGTGTGTCTGTCCGCCCTTACCGGGCGTAACGCCACCCACCATCTGCGTACCGTAGGCAACAGCCTGCTCTGAGTGGAATGTGCCCTGAGAACCTGTAAATCCCTGACAAATAACACGCGTATTTTTATCAACCAAAATGCTCATGCAGCACCTCCAGCAGCAGCAACTACCTGCTGAGCCGCATCAGTCAGACTGGTTGCAGCGATAATATTAAGTCCACTTTGTGCTAGCACTTCCCGTCCCAGCTCCGCATTATTGCCCTCTAAACGGACCACTACCGGCACCTTGACACCCACTTCATTGACGGCGCCAATAACACCCTCTGCAATTAAATCGCACCGGACAATACCGCCAAAAATATTGATAAGAACAGCCTGAACATTGTCGTCGCTGAGAATGATTTTGAACGCCTCAGTGACACGTTCCTTGGTTGCACCACCGCCAACATCTAAGAAATTAGCGGGCTGACCACCATGCAGCTTCACAATATCCATGGTTCCCATCGCAAGCCCTGCACCATTGACCATGCACCCGATATTTCCTTCAAGCGCGACATAGTTGAGCTCCCAAGACGCAGCAGCCGCCTCACGCTCGTCTTCTTGAGACGGGTCATGCATCGCCTGCAGATCCTTGTGTCGGTAAAGCGCGTTAGAGTCGACGACGACTTTGGCGTCTAGGCAATGCAGATTTCCTTCGTCAGTAATGACGAGCGGATTGACCTCTATGAGAGCAAGATCTTTATCCTTAAAAAGATTGGCTAAGCCGTTGAAAATATTTACAAATTGCTTTACTTGAACGCCCTTCAAACCAAGTTTGAATGCGAGCTCACGCCCCTGAAAAGGCTGCGGGCCGACAAGTGGATCGATCGTCGCTTTGAGGATCTTTTCGGGGGTCTCTTCGGCCACCTTCTCGATCTCCACACCACCTTCAGTTGATGCCATAAACACGATCCGACGTGTCGACCGATCGACCACAGCACCCAGATAGAGCTCATCCGAAATATCCGTGCACGTTTCCACCAAAATCTTGGAAACGGGCTGACCATTAACGTCCGTCTGATAGGTCACTAGGTTTTTACCTAGCCACATTTCGGCAAATGCACGCGCTTCTGCCGGAGAGTCAACCAATTTCACGCCGCCCGCTTTGCCTCGACCACCGGCATGGACCTGGGCTTTAACCACCCACTTGTCGCCACCAATCGCCAAAGCCGCGGCCTCAGCCTCTTCTGGTGTAGCAACAGCCTGTCCACTAGAAACGGGCAAGCCGTACTCCGCAAACAGTGCCTTGCCCTGATATTCGTGCAAGTTCATACATCCCCCTTTGTGAATTGACGTGAGCAACGCGCGGGCGCTACTCCGACCCAAGTCAACGTGGACTCAGGATTTTGATGTGTTAACGGCGTTTACGATTTGGCATGTGTATGGCGATCCCATCGACGGCTAATGCCGCTTCATGGACTGCCTCCGACATCGTAGGATGACCAAAGACCATAAGCTGTAAGTCCTCAGCACTGCCACCAAACTCCATCGTGATTACTAACTGCTGAACAAGGTCTGCTGCCGATGGACCAATTGCGTGTGCACCGATAATCCGATCCGTTTTCGCGTCGGCAATAATCTTTACGAAGCCCTCTGTTTCACCGCTCGCAAGAGCACGTCCTATGGCTGCAAATGGAAATGAGCCCGCCTTGTAGTCAACACCTTCGGCTTTTAACTCCTGCTCTGTCTTCCCAACAGCCGCAATCTCAGGGTGCGTATAGATAATCGACGGCACACAGTCGTAGTTGAGCTGCACCGCTTTTCCATGGATTCGCTCTGCTACCATGACGCCCTCTTCGGATCCCTTGTGCGCCAGCATAGGACCTCGAACAATATCGCCAACCGCCCAAACTCCGGGTGCCTCCGTGGCGCAGGCGTCATTCACAAACACAAAGCCTCGCTCATCAACGGTCACACCAGAATCACCAGAGAACACGTCACGCGTGCGTGGCCGGCGGCCTACCGCAACGATTAGGCGATCGAACTCCGCGGATTTCTCTTCCCCTTTTTCTGTGTAGGTAACTGTAACTGCGTTGTTTTCCACGCGTGTCCCGGTTACCAGTGCGTTCAGCCGGATATCAAGACCTTGTTTTTTAAAGACCTTTGCCGCTTCCTTGCTGACTTGCGTATCCATCGTCGGTAGAAACGTATCTAACGCCTCAAACATGACAACATTGGACCCAAGCCGGCCCCAGACACTGCCCAGTTCGAGTCCAATAACACCAGCCCCAATGACACCTAGACGTTCGGGAACCGCATCAAATAGAAGCGCTCCAGTGCTGTCTACAATTACCTGATCGTCGGTCGGCGCGGGCGGAATCGTTACCGGCTCTGATCCGGAAGCCAATACGACATTGTCAGCCGAGATTACCGACTGGCTGCCGTCGGAGTCAGTTACCTCAACCTTTCGCCCCGCTAGTAGTCTGCCTCTGCCTTGCACTACCGTTACCCCATTGTGCTGGAGCAGTGAAGATACGCCACCGGTTAGCTGAGAGACGATCTTATCCTTGCGTTTCATCATCGCCGCAATATCGATACTGGGACTGCCAACACCAATGCCATGCACGGAGAAATGATCCCGTGCTTCGGTAAATTTATGCGAACTATCCAACAAGGCCTTTGACGGGATACAGCCAACGTTCAAGCAGGTACCGCCGAATACAGGGGCGCCCTTGGCATCGCTGGAGACTTCAACAACCGCTGTATTCAATCCTAATTGCGCGCACTTAATAGCGCAGACGTAGCCCGCCGGACCTGAACCAATAATAATGACATCGTATGAATCGCTCATATCAATTATCCCTTTACAGCTGAAGCAAGATGCGCGATGGATCTTCGATCAAATCCTTGACCGTAACCAAAAACTGTACTGCTGTTTTTCCATCAATGAGACGGTGGTCGTAGGACAGTGCCAAATACATCATTGGGCGAACAACAACCTCCCCGTCGATCGCAACAGGACGATCTTTTATGGTGTGCATACCCAAAATTGCTGTTTGAGGTGGATTAAGAATTGGCGTCGACAGCAGCGATCCAAATACGCCACCGTTGGAAACCGTAAACGTACCACCGGTCATATCATCAATCGTCAACTTCTTATCGCGAGCCTTTAGACCCAAATCGCGAATAGCAGCCTCGACGTCAGCAATACTCATAAAGTCAGCATCTCTAAGAACAGGCACAACAAGGCCATCATCCGTTGAGACAGCGACACCAATATCCTGGTATCCGTGGTACACCACATCATTACCATCGATGGACGCATTGACTTCGGGGAAGCGTTTTAGCGCCTCACAACATGCTCTAACAAAAAAACCCATGAACCCCAGGCGTGTTCCGTTATGTGTTTTTTCGAACTGGTCTTTGTACTGCGAGCGCAACCGCATCAACGGCGCCATATCGACCTCATTGAATGTGGTCAGCATCGCCGTTTCTTGACTTGCAGCCAAAAGCCGCTCAGCGATGCGAGCGCGCATTCGCGTCATAGGAACACGTCGCTCGATGCGCTCGCTAGTCGGACCCTGCGGATCTAAAGCAACAGCCGCAACCGGCTTCGCAGATGCAGATGCAGATGCAGATAAGGCTGCGTCTGCCGAGGATGAAGCTGCTGTCAATGGCTGTTGCGCCGCAATGAAGGCAACCACGTCCTCTTTGTTAATCCGACCGTCTTTACCCGTGCCATTAATGGCCGTTGCATCGAGTCCATTCGCCTCAATCAGCTGACGAGCTGCTGGGCCCATCGGAATGTCTTTCTCGGTACCGGATGCCGTGGCCTGCGCGACCTCGGTCGGTCTCTCCGCCGCACCGCTTGCGCCTGGCGTGAGCTCTGCGAGTAATGCGTCGCTCTCAATAGTGCTTCCTGCGGCCACGAGAATCCGATCGAGTCTTCCGTCCTCTGGTGCGACAACCTCCATCACGACCTTGTCGGTCTCAATTTCAACCAGGAGTTCGTCTCGCGCAACGAAGTCCCCTTCCTGCTTGTGCCACAGGGATACCTCGCCATCAGCTACTGACTCAGGGAAGGCCGGCGCTTTAATTTCTATTTTCATGATTATCGTCCGTTCTACTGCGATTTAGTGGGGCTTTGGCCCAGTGCTGCTGAAATAAAGGTCTCTTGCTCCTGCACGTGTAGCGCGGTGTATCCTGCAGACACCGATGCCGACGGGGTGCGACCTACATACCGCAACTCTGCGCCAAACATTGCGAGCGATACCAAGCGGCGCAATGCATCTTGAATGGAGTACCAAGCACCCTGATTCATAGGCTCTTCTTGACACCAAACGACACTGGCATCTCGGGGGTATGACCCCAGTACCTGCTTTAATTGAGCGTCAGGTAGGGGATAGAGCTGCTCGATACGAATGAGTGCCACACCGTCGGCTCCTCGATCTTCCCGAGCAGCCTCTAGATCGTAAAACACCTTACCCGAACACAATACGACGCGCGTAATAAGCCCTTTATCGGCAACGCTAACATCGTCAATAACGGTCTGAAACTGACCATTCGCTAGCTCATCTAATGTCGACACTGCACTCTTGTGTCTGAGTAAGCTTTTCGGCGACATGACAATGAGGGGCTTTCGCAGTGGCCTGATCGCTTGACGACGCAGCATGTGGAACACCTGCGCCGGCGTGCTGGGCACACACACCTGAATATTCTCTTGGGCGGACAATTGTAAATATCGCTCTAAGCGAGCTGAGGAGTGTTCCGGTCCCTGCCCCTCATAGCCATGCGGAAGCAGCATAGTAAGACCGCATAAACGTGCCCACTTGTATTCGCCACTGGTAATAAATTGATCGATAACCACCTGCGCGCCATTGGCAAAATCACCAAACTGCGCTTCCCATATAACGAGCCCGGTGGGCGATGTCGTCGCATAACCGTACTCGAAGGCAAGAACTGCTTCTTCGGATAGGAGCGAGTCGTAAATGTTTAACTCTGCCTGATCACTCGACAAGTGCTGAATTGGGATGTGCACCTCATCTTTGTTTTGCGCATGCAATACCGTGTGACGGTGCGAGAATGTCCCTCGACCAATGTCCTGCCCCGTCATTCGGACCGGATAACCATCGGCTAACAAAGAGGCGTATGCGATATTTTCTGCAAAACCCCAGTTGATCTCGATCGCGCCAGCGGCCATCTTCCCGCGATCTTCCAACAACTTCTTGACCTGTCGTTGAAGAACGAAGCCCTCTGGCACTCGACTCATTGCGTCAGCCAACGCGCGCAGGCGATCAGCCTCAATCGAGGTATCACAGGCCATATCCCATGAGTGCCCAAGGTAGGGCTTCCAGTCGACAAATAAGTTTGTATTCGGCTGCATAACCAGCTGCGTCACCAAGGGCTCACCTCGGTCGAGCGACTCTCGATACCGCGCCATTAGATCTGCGTCTTCCTGCTCCGTTAAAACGTCTTCACGAATGAGTCGCTGTGCATATAAATCACGGGTTGATGGGTGCTGCCTAATGGCCTCATACATCATGGGCTGAGTAACCGAAGGTTCATCAGCCTCGTTGTGGCCACGACGCCGATAGCAGACCAGATCAATAACCACATCTTTTTTGAATTGATTGCGATAGTCGACCGCCAACTGCGTGACAAACACGACTGCTTCCGGGTCATCACCATTGACGTGGAAAATCGGTGCTTGAACCATTTTGGCAATATCAGTGCAGTACTCCGTAGAGCGGGCATCGTCTTGTCGGCTTGTTGTGAAACCAACTTGATTGTTAATCACTATGTGTAATGTACCGCCGGTTTTGTAACCGCGGGTCTGAGACATCTGAAATGTCTCCATTACGACGCCTTGACCGGCAAATGCAGCATCACCATGAATGACAATGGGCACAACAGTATCGCCGACCGGATCTGCTCTGCGATCCTGGCGGGCACGAACCGAGCCCTCCACCACCGGTGACACGATCTCTAGGTGGGAGGGGTTGAACGCTAGCGCCAAATGGACTTCACCGCCAGGCGTCATTATGTTTGATGAGAAGCCTTGGTGATATTTGACATCCCCCGACCCAAAGTAGGATGCACGTCCCTCAAACTCATCGAACAGCTCCGTCGGATTCTTACCGAGAATGTTAACGAGCACGTTCAAGCGACCTCGGTGAGCCATGCCAATCACAACCTCTTTAGCACCGTAGCCACCGCATCGCTGAATCGCCTCAGACATCATGGGAATGAGGCTCTCGCCACCCTCCAAGCCGAATCGTTTCGTACCCGGGTACTTTGACGCGAGCGACTTTTCAAGTCCCTCGGCTTTGATTAGGCGGCGCAAGATCGAAACACGACTCTCTCGGTCCAATGCAGGCGCACCGCGGACAGACTCTATCCGGCTCATAATCCAATGGCGCTCGTCAGTGCTGACAATGTGCATGAATTCAGCACCAATGGTATGACAATATGTCTTCTCTAGAGCCACTCTGATTTCGGCCAAAGAGGCGTCAGCTTTGCCAATGTAGAGGCTGCCCACCTGAAACACTGTATCCAGATCAGCTTCTGATAATTCGTGGAACTCTAAATCAAGATCGGGAACTGGCGCCCGTGGGTGAAGCGATAAAGGGTCTAGCTTTGCCTTTTGGTGTCCACGCTGGCGATACGCAGATATCATCTGGACGACGCGAACCTGTTTGCGCTCATACTCCGTCGCCTGAGAATCTTGACTGCGCGTGGCTTCGGTTCGAACTCGCATCTTGCTGATGCGTGCAAATTGCGCCCTGAGCACTGAATGCGGTAAGTCACGCAACGTCGACGTTTTTGTATCTACCTTTGGAAGACGGTCGAAATAGTCACGCCACTCCGGCGGAACCTCATTCGGATCTTTTAAGTACGCCTCGTATAAATCCTCTACGTAGGCCGCGTTTCCGCCCGACAGGTGTGACGTGCTGCGTCGTTGCTCCATGCTGGTCAGGTCTATCGCCTTTGCCATGCACACTTCCCCCGAAGTCATAAGCAGCGACGTTTAATTTGTTTTTTGTCACTGCAATTGGGACCTCATCTTACGCACGTATCAAGAGGATTCCCATGTAATAAGGCCATCCAAAACGTAAAAACGCCACATTAGTGGCGTTAATTTTCCATACTATTCCCTTCGGGAATGCGATGTATTACCTGTGGTACTACGCAGCTTTATTCAGCAGCATAGTCCTGATATGACCAATGGCTCTCGTCGGATTAAGACCCTTAGGACACACATTCACACAGTTTTGAATGCCGTGGCAGCGGAAAACGCTAAATGGATCGTCTAGCTTTGCGAGCCGCTCATCGGTCGCCAAATCGCGACTATCCGCCAAGAAACGGTATGCCTGAAGCAAACCGGCAGGACCTATGAATCGATCCGGATTCCACCAAAACGAAGGACAACTGGTTGAACAACAGGCGCACAAGATACACTCGTATAAACCGTCAAGCTTTGCACGATCTTCGGGTGACTGAAGCCGCTCAATGGCCGGCGCTGGTGTGCTGTTCTGCAAAAATGGCTCAATCTTCTCGTATTGAGCATAAAATAGACTCATATCAACGACTAAGTCTCGAACCACAGGTAACCCAGGGAGCGGCCGAATCACCAGCTTGTTCTTCTTAACGGTATCGGACAGCGGGGTAATGCACGCGAGTCCATTTCGACCATTGATGTTTAAACCGTCTGAACCGCAAACACCCTCTCTACAGCTGCGACGATAGGTGACGCTGGCGTCATAATCCGCCTTAATCATCTCAAGCACATCAAGAACCATTAAGTCCTTGCCGCCGGTATCGACCTGATAGTCCTGCATGCGGGGGGCCGCATCTGTTTCTGGGTTAAAGCGATAAACACTGACCTGCAACATAACTGCTCTCCTCGCAGATTAGTAAGTGCGAATTTTGGGTTGGAAAGTATCAACGGTCTTAGGCGTGAAATTGACCGAGCGCTTGCTCACAACCCGCCCTTCGCGATGATAAATTGAGTGACACAACCAATCCTCGTCGTTGCGTTCCGTAAAGTCCTCGCGCGCATGAGCGCCACGACTTTCTTTTCTCGCTTCGGCAACAACCGCTGTGGCCTCCGCCGTTTCATATAGGTTTTGGAGCTCAAGACACTCGATCCGCGCAGTATTAAAGGCATTACTCTTATCCTCAAGTTTCACATTGGCAATGCGCTCCTTGAGGTCGTCGAGCTTCTTGATGCCTTCCTGCATGAACTCGCCTTTACGAAATACACCAAAATAGTTCTGCATCACGCTCTGCAATTCTTTTCGAAGTGCAGATACATTCTCACCACTGTCACCCTCATTCAAAGCAACAAGTCGCACATTGGCGGCCTCAATATCACTGGTAGAGGCATCTCGCATCTCAATACCTTGACGCAGTGCATCCTCGATAAATAGCCCTGAAGCCCGACCAAATACAACGAGGTCGAGTAATGAATTGCCGCCGAGCCGGTTCGCCCCGTGCACCGAGACGCAGGCCACTTCGCCGCAGGCGTATAAGCCAGGAATAACGTGATCATTGCCTTGTGCATCGACGGTTAGCGCTTGACCATGAACATTCGTCGGGATTCCGCCCATCATGTAGTGACAGGTAGGCACGACTGGAATGGGCTCTTTCACCGGATCGGCATGTGCGAACGTCCGCGACAACTCACAAATTCCCGGGAGCCTCGACTCTAGAACCTCTTCGCCCAGATGATCCAACTTCAGCATCACGTGGTCTCCCTCTGGCCCGCAACCGCGACCCTCGAGAATCTCTAGAATCATTGATCGCGCAACAACATCGCGTCCCGCCAGATCTTTTGCGTTAGGCGCGTAACGCTCCATGAAACGCTCGCCATCGGCGTTAATGAGGTAACCACCTTCACCACGACACCCTTCAGTCACGAGGGTGCCCGCACCGTATATGCCGGTCGGATGAAACTGCCACATTTCCATATCTTGAACCGGCACATCGGCGCGCAATGCCATTCCAATACCGTCACCGGTGTTAATGTGAGCATTGGTAGTTGATGCGTAAATACGCCCCGCGCCACCCGTCGCAAAGACCGTCGCCTTCGATTTCACATAGACGGTTTCGCCGGTTTCTATACATATCGCAAGAACGCCCACCACCGCGCCATCCTGATTTTTAACCAGATCGGTTGCGAACCACTCGTTGAAAAATACGGTCTCATTCTTCACATTGTTTTGATAGAGCGTATGCAGCAGCGCATGGCCCGTTCTATCGGCCGCAGCACAGGTTCGGGCTGCCTGCCCGCCTTCGCCATAATTCTTTGATTGACCACCGAACGGACGCTGGTAGATACGGCCTTCCTCAGTGCGAGAGAAGGGCAAACCCATATGCTCCAGCTCGAAAATCGCCTCGGGACCCACGGAACACATATACTCAATTGCGTCCTGGTCACCTATATAGTCGCTGCCCTTTACGGTGTCGTACATGTGCCAGCGCCAATCATCCTGGGGATCGTCGCTTGCGATAGCGCAGGTGATGCCACCTTGCGCGCTTACGGTGTGCGACCGTGTCGGGAACACCTTTGAAATTACCGCCGTTTTGTATCCGGATTGAGCCAACTGCAGCGCAGCACGCATTCCAGCGCCACCGCCACCCACAATCACTCCATCAAACGAGATTGTTCGCATCTCTTTACTTCTCCCCAAAACCCTTCGCCAAAGCGCGAGTTAACCCCAAATGACTTGTATTACCCAAATGGCATAAACCACCAAAGTGAGTATGACTGCTATCTGCACCAGTGGTCGGACAACATTACCCACCGCTCCCAACATGTACTCGGTCAAGTAGTCAGTAAAGACGGTCCATAGGCCGATCCATGCGTGGGACACATAGGCCCCGACGGCGAGTAGGGTAAATACCTTCATCGCAGTACCGTCGTGCAACTCTCGCCACGAAGTGTAGTCAATTCCAATACCAATCTGGACGCCAATGAATAAAAAATATGCGAGAAGGATAAGCGAGCTCACTCTCTGAATGAGCCAATCCGACAGGCCGTTGCGACTGAAGCTGGTTACCTGCATTACCACAACACGACCCCCCATATGACAGCCGCGAGCGCAGCCACCGAGAATAAGATTCGGGCACCCAGGGCACCGCCTTCAAAATCCTCACCGAAACCCATATCCATGATGAGGTGTCTGATGCCCGCTAACGCGTGATAAGTCAGGACGACGAGCACCGCCCACAGAATTACCTTTACCAAGGAACCAGACAGCAGCACCGCAAGTTGGTCAAAGCTCTCTTCAGACTCCAAACTCGCATCCAATGCCCATACCATTAGGATACTAGAGGCAAAAAGTAAGACGCCCGACACGCGATGCGATATTGAAGCATACGCCGTAATCGGGAGTTTCATGGTACTGATGTCGAGATTGATAGGACGCTGGTCCTTACTGCCACGTGGTTTCACTTTTAGCCCCCAGAGCAATCAAGTGGTCTGAATTGAGGCGTGAGTATATGGAGTCGTTCGGCCACTGACAAATTCATATGGCAAAAGGCGATCATCTGTCGTGTTTTATACCGCCATTGATGTAAAATCTGGGCACACCAAACACTGCCGTCAGGTGGTGTCACAAAAACAGATGTCGGGGGACACGCAATGACAGGCAAAACGGCAACGCTTTCAATTCAGCAAAGCGACAGCAGCACCTTAGATATTGATCTACCGATACACGCCGGTTCGCTGGGCCCAGATGTCATTGATGTTGGCAAGTTGACATCTCAAGGCCATTTTACCTTCGATCCCGGGTTTACCTCCACCGCATCCTGCGAATCAAAAATAACCTTTATCGATGGTGACAACGGCGTCTTGCTGCATCGAGGCTATCCGATAGAGCAACTTGCGGAGCAGTCCGACTATTTAGAGACATGTTACCTACTACTCAACGGCGAACTACCGAACGCCGATCAAAAAGAAGCGTTTGTAAACATGGTGACTCACCACACCATGGTTCACGAGCAAATTAGAACGTTCTTCAATGGCTTTCGGCGTGACGCCCACCCCATGGCTATCATGTGCGGTGTGGTTGGTGCTTTGTCAGCTTTCTATCATGACTCAACTGACATTTCTGATCCGTATCACCGAGAGGTTGCCGCGTTTCGACTCATTGCAAAAATGCCAACCATCGCAGCAATGAGCTATAAATTTTCGATTGGTCAGCCGTTTATGTATCCGCGCAACGACCTAGATTATTCAGCTAATTTTTTGCATATGATGTTTGGCAATCCCTGCGAGCCGAGTGTCATATCGCCAACACTTGCGCGCGCGATGGATCGCATCTTTTTACTTCACGCAGACCATGAGCAGAACGCCTCGACTTCGACAGTACGCCTGGCAGGTTCATCGCAAGCGAACCCCTTTGCCTGCATAGCAGCCGGCATCGCCGCACTATGGGGACCTTCACACGGCGGTGCAAATGAAGCCGTCGTCAAGATGCTTGACGAAATTGGTGATGTGTCACAAATCGACAAGTACGTTGCGCGCGCCAAAGATAAAAATGATCCTTTCCGATTGATGGGCTTTGGCCACCGCGTATACAAGAACTTCGATCCGCGCGCGAAGGTCATGAAACAGGCTGCTGATGAAGTATTGGCGGAACTCGGGATACAGGATGAAAACCTAGAAATTGCAAAGCGTCTCGAAGAAATCGCATTGAATGACCCCTACTTCATCGAGAAAAAGCTCTATCCAAATGTCGATTTTTACTCCGGTATTATCCTGAAGGCCTTGGGTATTCCCACCTCGATGTTCACTGTCATCTTTGCCGTAGGTCGGACTGTCGGATGGGTAGCCCATTGGAACGAGATGATCAGCGGCAGCTACCGAATCGGTCGTCCCAGGCAGTTATATACGGGCTACGCTGCAAGAGATTTTGTCCCCGTAGAGAGACGCTAATGCCAACCAACATGAAGCCGACTGCCATCTCCGGAGCCGGGTTATTTACACCGCCAGATAGCGTCAGCAATGACGAGCTGGTTCAGGCGTTTAATGCATGGGTTGATGACTTTAATGCTGAAAATGCAGCGGCTATCAGCGCCGGTGAGCTGGATTCAAAAGCGCACTCAAGCGTCGAGTTCATCGAAAAAGCATCGGGCATAAAATCACGGTTTGTCATGAATAAATCGGGCATCATCGATCCCCATCGCATGGTCCCACGCCTCGCACCTCGAACCAATGACCAACCCTCGGTCATGTGTGAAATGGGGGTCGCAGCCGCCCACCAAGCAATGGCGCAAGCCGGTGTCACTGCTGACGATATCGACGCCGTAATCGTAGCCGCATCGAATATGGAGCGCGCATATCCTGCGATAGCGATTGAAGTGCAGGCGCACTTAGGGATAAAAGGCTTTGCCTTCGACATGAATGTCGCGTGCTCATCAGCGACCTTTGGGATCCAGCAGGCACATAGCATGGTTGTCTCTGGAAGTGCGCGACGGGTTCTGATGGTAAATCCAGAAATATGCACGGGACACCTGAATTTTAAAGACCGCGACTCGCACTTTATTTTTGGCGACGTGGCAACCGCCGTCATCGTGGAGACGTTGGATGACTGTCGCTCATCTCATGCTTTTGAGATTTTAGATACAAAACTTCAGACCATCTTTTCAAATAATATCCGCAACAATTTCGGCTTTCTTAATCGAGCTACGGAAGAGGGAATCGGTCAAGTCGACAAGCTGTTTGTACAAGAGGGTCGGAAGGTGTTTCGTGAGGTCTGCCCTGCTGTCGCCGAGCAAATCACAGGTCAACTCGCTGAGCTCAATATAGCTCCCGACGCCCTAAAGCGCATATGGCTGCATCAAGCCAACCGAAACATGAATGACCTCATCGCGCGCAAAGTACTGGGCAGAGAGCCTAGCGATCAGGAATCTCCAACGATCTTAGATGAGTATGCCAACACCTCATCCGCCGGCTCTATTATCGCCTTCAAAAAACATAATGAAGACTTTGCGCCCGGTGATCTTGGCGTATTGTCGTCTTTCGGTGCTGGGTACAGCATCGGCTCGATAGTGTTAAAGCGGATCTAAGAGCTCAGATAGTTTGCGAGCGCGGAGAATAGCTTGCTCTGCTGTTCGATCGTTCCCACTGTAATGCGCACCCAAGGCAGCAACATCTCATTAGGCCAGCTGCGAACGAGGATATCCTGTGTCCGCAGATACTCAGTAATGGCGAGCCCCGAGTGGTGAGGATGAGACGCCAAAACGAAATTAGCGAGTGACGGCAATACAGAAAACCCCAGCTCAGTGAGATTCTGCGTCAAGTCTTCCCGATTTTTCTGAACTGTGTCTGATGCCTGCTTAAACCACTCAGTGTCCAGTATCGCCGCCGTTGCCGTAACCTGCGCAATAGCATCCAGCGGGTAGGAATTGAACGAATCCTTTACCCGCCGCAACCCCTCGATCAAATCGACGTGTCCCAAGGCGTAACCCACACGAAGTCCAGCCAACGCATGACTTTTAGAAAAACTCCGTGTGATGAGTAGATTGTCATATCGCGATATTAGCTCTGAGGCTGATGCGGCGCCAAACCCGTAATAGGCCTCATCTACCACCACCAATCGATCAGGTTTAGCAGACAGCATTGACTCTATGGACTCAAGCGATATACCAATACCCGATGGCGCATTTGGATTGGGGAATACTAAAGGACCATCCCATGCCGTCATTGCTTCAATATCGATCTTAAAATCCGGTCGCATCGGCACGAAATGTATTCCATGACCGAAAAGCTGTGCCCATACCGGGTAAAAGGTATAGGTCAGCGAGGGAATAGCGGGAATAGTGCCTCTGTCCGACAAAAAAGCGGCCCACGCAAATGCCAGCACCTCATCCGAGCCATTGGCAACCAGAACCTGATCTTCTGAAACTGTGTTGGCGGCCGCTATCGCACGGGTCAAGTGTGCCGATGTCGGATCGGGGTAACGCCGTAATTGTTCTGGAGCGATCTGTTGGGCGGCCGCAATAGCTAAACTCGAGGGCTGCAGCGCATGCTCGTTGGTGTTCAGCTTGACGATATGGCTGGACTGCGCCTGCTCACCTGGCGTGTAAGGTGAGAGGCCTTTTAGCGTGTGTGACCAGAGGCGATTCATGGGTAACCCTAGAAAATATCGAAGTGTAGTGCTCTGTCGACGCTGTGTCAGCTAAGCAGATCCCGCGTATTCTGACTATCAAGATGCCGGACGTCGACGCCTTCGGTTAAAAAAATCACCTGCTCGGCAATGTTAGCCGCGTGATCACCTATCCGCTCAAGCCCTTTTAAAATCCAGAGGTAAGACATCGCGACCCTCAAGCTCGCCGGGTTTTCCTCCGCAAACAACAAGAGCCATTCACGCGCATTAGCATAGGCCTCGTCAGTGTCGTCGTCACTCAGGATGACGGACAGCGCGTCTCCCACTTCAAGTCTAGCAAAACTGTCCAATGCATTTTTGACCATGGTAATACTCCGCACTGCAACGTCTCTGACCTGCGCCGCGATTTTCTCTTGCACGCCGATCTCGGAAAGCAGCACGGCCTGACGTCCCATTTTCGCTGCCTCATCGCCAATGCGCTCTAAATCAGTCGTCACTTTAATCACGGCCAGCACCAATCTCAAATCGCCGGCGGCAGGTTGCCGAAGAGCCAGAATTCGCATGCACTGGTCACTGATGCTGCGCTCTAATTCATTCACATTGCTATCGAGGGCAATGACTTGCTCGGCGAGCTCTGAATTACCGTCCAACAACGCGTCGAGCGCCTTGGTGATTTGCGATTCGACAGTACCGCCCATCGTTAATACGTCGTCACGAACACCCTCAAGTTCACGGCTAAATTGCGCTGAAATATGAATCCGCTGGTGACTCTGGTCGGTCATGATGTCGTTCCTGAACGCTTAGCCGTATCGGCCGGTAATATAATCCTCAGTCTCGCGCATAGAAGGCCTAGTAAAAATGGTATCGGTCGGTCCAAACTCTACTAAATGTCCTTGGTTCATAAACGCTGTAAAGTCAGACACGCGCGCCGCCTGCTGCATGTTATGCGTGACGATAATAATAGTGAGCGTTTGTTTCAGTTCGTAGATCAGCTCTTCAAGTCGTAACGTCGAAATTGGATCGAGGGAAGATGCGGGCTCGTCTAATAGTAGAATATCGGGCTCCAACGCAATCGCGCGAGCAATAACCAGCCTTTGTTGCTGACCTTGCGACAGCTGTAAGGCAGACTCATCCAATCGGTATTGCACTTCATCCCACAGTGCAGCAGACCGGAGTGCTTTTTCTACCAACTCCTCACGATGTCTCTGGCTTTTAACGCCACTGAGCTTGAGTCCGTAGGCTACATTGTCAAATACCGACTTAGGGAAAGGATTAGGTCGTTGAAACACCATGCCAACCCGCCGGCGCAGCGCTGTGACGTTGGTTTCAGCGCTGAGAACATTCATCTCCTCTAAAAGCACCTCGCCGCTGTACTGGACACCATCGATTAAATCGTTCATGCGGTTCAGGCACCGCAAAAGCGAAGACTTACCGCAACCGCTAGCTCCAATGATGGCGGTCACTGAATGACGAGGTATATCCACGGAGATTGATTTCAGAGCACTGGGGTTGCCTTGATAGCTAAGCGATAAATCTCTTATTGATAAGGCAATATCATTTTTCGACTGCTGGTCCATCATGTGTCCTTCAGCTTAGGGTAGAGCATCCGTAGGGCCTAAAACGGCGAATCTACTGCCTGTCGCCGTAAAATGACAGATCTCAAACTCATCGCCACAATATTGAGTAGGGCAATCAAAATCACTAGGGTCAGAGCTATGGTCGCGACCCAACCAATACCGCCGGGTGGTACAGTGCTAAATAGTGCGGCATCAAACAGCTGGAAACCTAAATGCATGAACTTCTGCTCCAATCCTATAAATGGTGCAGTCGTCATGACCGGCAATGAAGGCGCAAATTTTACCGCACCGACTAACATCAGAGGCGCCACCTCGCCCGCAGCGCGGGCGGTCGACAGGATCAATCCAGTAAATACACTGGGCATGGCCGCCGGCAAGACAGCATAAAAAACCGTTTCATTCTTAGTCGCTCCGAGCGCAGCGCTAGCTTGGCGCAGATCCTCAGGCAACGCGTCCAAACCCTCGGTGACAGCGACTATGACCACCGGCAAATTCACGAGCGCAAGCGTCAGCGCCGCCCAAAGTAGACCTGGTGTGCCAAACGTGGGGCTTGGTAATCGATCTGAAAAAAATAATTGATCAACCTGCCCGCCGAGACCATAAACAAAAAAGCCCAGTCCAAATACCCCGTAAATAACAGCTGGTACACCGGCCAGATTAGTAATACTGATGCGGATGAGCTGTGTATACCACGTGTCACGCGCGTACTCAGACAAATACAGTGCCGTCGCCACGCCCAAAGGTGCCACAAACAAGGTCATTAGCATGACGAGAGCAACAGTGCCAACGATTGCTGGAACTAACCCGATCACACTGGATTCCAAACCCGGTCTTGCCAACGCGATATCACGTAATCGGCTAGCGACGTCAGCGGAACCGCCCTCGCCAATCCAAAAAATCCACTCCATCGCGCTGATAAACAACAACGCAAAAAGACCTAGGGTGAGCAGTAAGGTCGCAGTAACCATTGATGCTGAGACACTTATCATGGTGAGCGATCTGAGCCGCTGCCATCGGGTCCTTTGCAAGAATGCTGTCCGCGTCGTAGCCAACATGCCCGTTAAAAGCCTCTGACTCTTGTGCGAATCCGATTGCGAATAAGTGCAGCCACCGTGTTCACAGAAAAGGTGACGCCAAACAGAAGAATACTCATCACGAAGAGAACCTGAAAGTGTGAGGAATCTCGGGGTGCTTCGGGCAGTTCCAGCGCCAAAGATGCGCTGACCGAGCGGAGACCCTCAAAGACGTTACCATCGATGAGACCCGTGTTTCCTGACAACATCAGCAGGATCATGGTTTCACCAGCCGCACGACCAAAACCAATCATCATCGCGGCAATGATACCCGGTAGTGCAACAGGTAATACAATATCGCGATAGCCTTGCCAGGGTGTCGCGCCTAGCGCCAGAGCACCTGATGCCAGATTTTTCGGTACTGCATGAATCGCCTCCTCTGCAACGGAGAATACAGTCGGCGTGATCGCAACACCTAAGACAAGACCAACCAGCAGAGAATTAAAGTACGATACGGATACACCCAAAGAGGTCAGATAGGCATAGAGTGAGTTTCCCGGAAGCTTAGAGGTAATGCCCAAACCGATAACAGAACCGATGATCAGTATTCCAATGATCAAAGGCATTAGCGTCAACGGCCAGTCATCGAGTGCATCGAGATTAACCAAGCGCAAACCGAATGCTCTCGCAAGATACACACTTGTAAGCAACAAAAGGGGGAATATGATCACCACACCAATCAAGGAAGACACTATTTGCTCGAAATAAGGTGCAATCCAGAACAAACCTATCGCGCCTAGAACCACCGTGGGAAACGCCGCCAACATATCTAATGCAGGTCGAATCCGACGCCGCTGAAATTCTGACATAAAAAAGCCCACGTAGATCGCAGCTCCCATACTCAAAGGAATGGCAAAGATCAATGCCAATAGCGCAGCCTTGAGGGTGCCAAACAATAAGGGAACCAACGAGTACTTGGGCTCAGCCTCCTCTGCTGCGGGCAGAGGCAACCACAACAAACTAGGTCTCTCGTAGCCTTCATACTGGATAGGCGTAAATAGTCTGCTCCATGCGCCACCAATATCTGTGGTGGTAAACTCATACGCGCTCGTCTGACCATCTGCTAATACATCAAGCTGTGCTGTGGTGCGCCATACCAGGGCGTCAGGTGGTTGCTCTAGAGCAATACTAAGCAGAGCGTCTGAATCTCTGAAGTCAACAACCTGAAGTTTATTATCGCTTCCTGCGATAGCCACGACCGGAAGCCTCGGATGACCGACCAGTAATCTGATCATCCCTGTAAACGGGTGAGCTTGTACTAGCCCGGCCCGCGGTGCGTCACCAGCTTGATCAGACGATAGGTAGTGAAAATGATGCAAGGTGTCGTTCGCGAAAATAACAAGCCCTTTGTTATTCCCAACTGCGTCAGCGAATAACCAGTCTTTCGGTAACTCGCTTGCCTCCAGCCGAAGTCCCGACGAAGGTTGAACCCAGCTCCACTCGTCCCCCTTGACTCCCTGTAACTGCCAGTTTTCGGAGACAATAAACTCAAGCCGCTCGACTCTTTCAGCCAAGCCACGGTTGAGGCCCTCCTGATACTGCCGAGGAGCCGACATCGACTGACTAGACACCAATGTACTGGGCGCCAGAATGGGGTATGCCACAACGAGCATCTGCAGGAACATACCCAGTAGCGCGACAATTGCAAAGAGGCTGGCAATGCGAATCGACAACCCAAAAACAGCAGACAGCAA
>ERZ802831.50-NODE-50-length-55229-cov-17.5746_pt1 | contig 55229 bp, 51 predicted proteins | sample MGYA00345655_ERZ802831 | MGnify/ENA primary metagenome ERZ802831 (study PRJEB30503, sample SAMEA104212376) | marine metagenome | biome: Westerlies Biome; feature: [SRF] surface water layer (ENVO:00010504) within the epipelagic zone...; material: water (ENVO:00002006)...
GATGACCTGAACTGGCTCGAGGATGTTCATATGGGATACGAAGATGGCAATCCTGCCGTTTTTGATCGCAACAACAATGGATGGGTCAGTATTCCTGGCTCGATTGAGCTGCCGGACAATCAACAGGATCGCGATATGATTGCGCGTGAATTGCTGTTGAAGTTTCAGATGTCGGACCGGCATCCACTGGCCACCCTGCGGAAGGCTTATATGAAGTTCTGATGCGCAGCCCTGTGCATATCGCCTGCTTGCAAACGCAGCCCAAGCCAAATTTCGAGGCCGCACTGGCCGAGGCTCTGGACTTGGCCACGGTTGCGGTTGGGCAGGGAGCACAGGTGTTGTTCTTGCCGGAGTATTGCGGCGGCCTGAGAACAAAGGGCGGTATGTTCGCACCGCCTGCCCTGCCAGAAGCCTCGCATCCTGTTTTAACGGGTTTACGCGGCTTTGCCCAAGCGCATGATGTCTGGATCTCGGTGGGATCGGTTGCGGTGCCCGGCAGCGCCGGAAAGGTGATCAACCGCAGCTTGCTATTGGATCGCACCGGCACTGTGGTAAGCCGCTATGACAAGCTGCATTTGTTCGACATTCAGCTGTCCGATCAAGAGGTGTACCGTGAGAGTGCCCGCGTCACACCGGGGCAACACTGCGTGGTGTCAAACATCGGTTGGACTGTGATTGGTCATTCAATTTGCTATGATCTGCGCTTTCCCAATTTGTACCGCGATATGGCGCAAGCCGGAGCTGAGGTTTTGATCGTTCCTTCTGCGTTTACCAAAAAAACTGGTCAGGCGCATTGGCATGTGCTGAACCGTGCAAGGGCGATTGAGAACGGAGCCTTCGTGGTCTCGGCGTGTGCGGTTGGCACTGTTGAAGGTGGTGGCGAGGCTTACGGGCATTCGCTGATTGTTAACCCATGGGGCGAGGTTGTTGCTGATGCAGGCGCGCAGCGCGGTGTGGTCCATGCGACCCTTGATCTTCAAGAAGTGGAGATCGCTCGTGGCAAAATCCCCAGTTTGCAACACGACAGGCCTTATGAGAAAACACCAACCCCTACGGAGGATGTGACATGACCCCCGCAGCTCAGACATTCGAACCACAAGCCGATCCCATGGCCCTGCGCAACGCTTTTCTAAAATGGCAGTGTTTGACTCGCCAGATTTCAGTGCGCCAAAATCAAGGGCGGCCGGATGAGGCGGTGACACCGGCGGTGATCCTCAAAGGTCAGACGGAGCCTTACGACCACATTATTACGGTGCTGTCCAAAACGCCGCAGCAAAGCTTGCTGCCCGAATTGCAACATCTGGTCAGGCGTACTTTGGATCCGGCGCAACGGCGTCAGAAAGCCTTGGAGTTACTGTCCGAAACTTATTACCAAAAGCCCATGTCATTTTCCGATATTTTAACGGCGACCTTCCCGCCGCAATCGCCCCGTGCGGCGGCGATCAGAAAAGCAGGTCATTGTCGCTTGGTCTTCTCAGGCTACGGGCAATCTTATCAGATCGAGTGCAAAATCTGGGCATTAACTAAGAAAAATACGCTGTATCAGGCTACATTCTGGCATAATCTTTTGTTCAATCCTGCACTTCACCCCGACACGATGATTCTGGGCTTTGAGCCGGACTGGACGAAGTCAAAGTCTGAACCATTGGTCTGAGGCATCTGGCGGGTCCAAGTTCGCATGCTTTTTGATGCTTGGATGGCGGTGAAAAGTCGCGTGTCTTTTCCATTCTGATCAGGCATAGGCAATGCAGCAGCAACGATGCATAGGCTTGGGACGATTGACACAGATACAGCAGGGCGGAGACTATTGATGCCCGTCTCCAGTGAGTATGCTCCTCCTCAGGATCCGCTTGAGATCCTGCATGAGGATCACCAGATTATTGTGGTGGATAAGCCCACGGGCTTATTGTCTGTTCCCGGTCGGGGCGCTGATCTGGCTGATTGTCTTTTAACCCGCGTGCAAGCGGTGTTTGCGACCGCGTTGCTGGTGCACCGTCTCGACCGCGATACCTCTGGGGTCATGGTGTTTGCCCAGACGCCGCATGCCCAGCGTGTGTTGTCGATGCAATTTGAAAAACGTCAGACCAAAAAGACCTATGTCGCCCGGCTTTTTGGCCGATTGGAACCCAAACTGGGCACGGTTGCGTTGCCCTTGATCGTCGATTGGCCAAACCGGCCGCTGCAGAAGGTTTGCCACGAGACTGGCAAGCCGGCGATGACCGATTGGCGGGTGGTGAAATATACAGAATGCAACGGACAGGTCGAGACGCGTGTGCGGCTCAACCCCAAGACGGGTCGCAGTCATCAATTACGGGTGCATATGCTGGCTTTGGGGCATGTGATTTTGGGCGATCCGCTCTATGCCAGTGGTTCTGCGCGCGATTATTCACGCCTGATGCTGCATTCGGAAGAACTGCGCTTGCATCACCCAGATAGCGGCCAAGGCCTGAAATTTCGTTCAAAAGCCTGCTTTTAACTGCTGTGACTGCAATCAGTCAGTTCCGCAAAATTCCGCTCTTATCCCGAAAGCACTCAATGGCGCTCTTAGAAAGCTCAAACCACCTGAGCCCGTTGATTTTTTTGCCTGCCGACCTTACCAGTTTATTCTGTCTGCCCGTAGTGCGAATGCCGTCGTCCTTGGTGAGCCTGATTTTGATGTTGTTGACCTCAAGTTGCCCGGACAGGCAAATATCGTCGATAATCAAAGCACATTCAGGGGTATCAAAAGCCTGCTGTGTAAAGGGATGTGGAGAGATCAGCGGCCCACCCCAACCCTTAAAGAATAGTAGCGTGACCCGAAGTTGCGTTTTTGCGCAGTTACCTTTTGCCCAGCAATATTGCTCTGCGCAGGCGAGAGTTAAAGTTTTTCTTAATTTGATCGACAAGGGGCAGGCTTGTCTCGCACCGAACTTAGATCATATACGTTAAATCTGAATTTTCTTCCACAATCGCGCAATCAGGTATTTTTGCGCCGCGTTGATTAATCTGTTGGCTAAATTGGGATCAGATCTAGCGCATGCTGAAACGGCAATGGATAAAATTGCGTTGCGTATCCAAGGGCCTGCATCAATTATGCGCATCTGCACTTCTGAAGGGGCGTGGTTATTTATATCCCATTCAAAACGTTTCATTCATCGGAACATAGAGAATTATTTTCTTACTATTCGCGGTCTGATTAAGCTATGGGTTGAAGGCTTGGGAAAGATGAGAAAACCGGGGCTGAATTGATTTCAGCGATCTTTCCGCACTTTTGTTTACAAGGTATCCTATATTTCATCTTTACATAGTGCTTTTTTCAAATGTCTGGGTCTGCAGTGAAATGTCATACCTGTAATTTCCTCCATAAACTCAAGCGTGACGGCACCGGGAAGATGATATTTTTAATTTTGTTAACAATCAGATGTACACTTGCCCTGCCTGTTGACGGTTTGTCGCGAATGGGCAGGTGCGTTACAATTCTATATTCAGTGATTTTCAGACTGTAAACAGTAGTTTAATCACTGAGACATGATACTGAACGTTCAAAAGTTCTGAACAAAATTTGGCGTTATAACTTAAGTTAAAGTTCCAAACGCGCCCTTGCGGAGATCGCGATGGGTGCTAAAGCGACACAAATTATGATAGTTTTGTGCATTTCTGAGATTGAAAAAAAATGGGGAAGGTGGCACGGTTTCCTCTATGGAACGACTTTGCTTCTGTAGGGAATAGCGACCCTAATTTTGATCAAGACAAAAATGAACTTGGGAGACCTCACGATGAGAACACGCGCCGCAGTGGCTTTGGAAGCCGGAAAACCTTTAGAGATCATGGAGGTCAATCTGGACGCCCCCCGCAAAGGCGAGGTTCTGGTCGAGATCAAAGCCACCGGCCTGTGTCATACAGACGAGTTCACCCGCTCAGGCGATGACCCCGAGGGGATTTTCCCGGCGATCCTTGGCCATGAGGGGGCCGGCGTGGTGATCGAGGTTGGCCCGGGCGTGACCAGCCTGGCGGTTGGCGATCATGTGATCCCGCTCTATACGCCCGAATGCCGCGAATGCGATTATTGCCTGAACCCCAAAACCAACCTGTGCCAGTCGATCCGGTCCACACAAGGTCAGGGCCTTTTGCCCGACGGTTCGACCCGGTTTTCCATGCTAGATGGCACCCCAATTCATCACTATATGGGCTGTTCGACCTTCGCCAATCACACTGTGGTGCCCGAAATTGCACTGGCAAAAGTGCGCAAGGACGCGCCGTTTGATAAAATTTGTTATATCGGTTGTGGGGTCACCACAGGCATTGGCGCGGTGATCAACACCGCCAAGGTCGAGATTGGCAGCCGCGCCATTGTGTTTGGCCTAGGCGGGATCGGGTTGAACGTGATCCAAGGTCTGCGCCTTGCGGGTGCTGATCAAATCGTCGGGGTCGACCTGAACGCCGGCAAGGTTGAGATGGGCAAACAATTTGGCATGACTGATTTCGTCAACCCATCCGAAGTAGAGGGCGATCTGGTTGCCCATCTTGTCGAATTGACCGGTGGGGGCGCAGATTACACCTTTGACGCCACGGGAAATGTGTCGGTGATGCGCACAGCCCTTGAGGCGGCCCATAAGGGCTGGGGCGAAAGCATCATCATCGGGGTGGCGCCGGCGGGTGCCGAGATCAGCACGCGGCCGTTCCAACTGGTCACGGGCCGGGTGTGGCGCGGTACGGCGTTTGGCGGCGCGTCCGGGCGGACGGATGTGCCGAAAATTGTCGATTGGTATATGGACGGCAAGATCGAAATAGACCCGATGATCACCCATAAACTCAGCCTTGACGAGATCAACCACGGCTTTGATCTGATGCATGAAGGCAAATCAATCCGCGCCGTCGTCGAATTTTAAGTACAAAAACCAAAAAAGGTGGCGTGGGCGAATAGTTTCTCTACGCCTCTTGATCCGCATTTCGTGTCAGACGCGGGTTGTTTTGGCTTTTGGTCCAGGCACAGGGGCCTAATCCACGGGGGTACGTCAGACTGCGCGCGTTGGCGCGGCTTACGTTGGTCTGGGTGCTGCTGGCGTAATCTGCACTCGCATGGGGTTTGAAAACACGCTAGCCTATGCCAGATGACGCGCGTAACCGAAGGTGAGGCCCAAAGCATGTCGAAAAAATCCTATTATGCACCACAGGGTGGCTTGCCTGCACAAAGCCAGATCTTGACGGATCGGGCGATGTTCACCGACTCCTATGCTGTGATCCCAAAGGGCACTTTCAGCGATATCGTCACGAGCTTTTTACCTTTCTGGGAGGGCGCGCGGTTCTGGGTATTAGCGCGCCCCTTGTCGGGCTTCGCTGAGACGTTTTCGCAATATATCGGCGAAGTTCAACCTGGCGGTGGTAGCGACCGGCCTGAGGCTGACCCCCGGGCCGAAGCGGTTTTATTCGTCGTTGAAGGTCAGCTTACCCTTGATTTGGACGGGTCCCCCCATCTCATGGAGGAGGGAGGGTATGCCTATCTGCCGCCAGGCGTCCGCTGGAGTATGCACAACACAGCAAACCGGCCGGCGCGGTTTCACTGGATTCGCAAAGCCTATCAAGCGGTTGTTGGTCTCGACAGCCCAGAGGCTTTTGTGACCAATGAAAAAGATATTGTGCCCAGCCCGATGCCTGAGACTGATGGGGCTTGGGCGACCACGCGATTTGTCGATTTAAGTGATCTACGCCATGATATGCATGTCACAATCGTTACCCTGCAGCCGGGTGCGGTGATCCCTTTTACAGAGACCCATGTGATGGAACACGGTCTGTATGTGCTGGAAGGCAAGGGCGTCTACCGGCTTAATCAGGAGTGGGTCGAAGTGGAGGCCGGGGATTTCATGTGGCTGCGCGCTTTTTGTCCGCAAGGGTGCTATGCCGGCGGGCCGGGCCCGTTTCGCTATCTGCTTTATAAGGACGTAAATCGTCACATGCCACTGACGTTGGGCTAAGGGACATATCTGAGCCTCACCGATCTTGTCGGTAAGGCCCGCATTTTGTAGCAAGGCGTATTTTTATCGGTGAAGCCTGTTATCTTGGTGTCCTAGCCTGCCCAGCCTGAGACAGATTTGACTTCCAGAAAATCCTCAAGACCCCAGACACCGCCTTCGCGCCCATTGCCGGATTGCTTCATCCCTCCAAAGGGCGCGCCCGCACCACGGCTTTGACCGTTCATCTCTACCATACCCGACCGCAGTTGTCGCGCCACCCGTTTGCCTTTTTCACTATCCTGTGTCTGGATGTAATTGGTTAGTCCGTACACCGTGTCATTGGCCATTTCGATGGCCTCCTCTTCGGTGTCAAAGGGAAGAATTGACAACACTGGCCCAAAGATTTCTTCGCGTGAAATTGTCATCTGGTTGGTGACATCGGCAAAGATTGTGGGTTGTACATAAAACCCTTTCTCCATGCCGTCCGGGCGTCCGGTGCCGCCGGCCACAAGTCGCGCGCCTTCATCTATACCTTTTTGGATCAGGGCTTGGATCTTGTTGAATTGTACTTCGTTGACGACGGGGCCAATGTGGCGGCCGCTTTCATGGGCTGGGCCCACTTGGACAATGCCGGCAACTTCTGTCGCTGTCGCAACCGCCTGATCATAAACTTCGCGCTGTACCAGCATCCGCGTCGGGGCGTTGCACGATTGCCCGGTATTGTTCATACAATGTAGCACACCGCGTTTTACCGCTTTGGCGTCGGCATCGTTAAAGATAATATTGGCGCCTTTGCCACCCAGTTCTAGGGTGACGCGTTTCAGGCTGTCGGCCGCCGCTTTGGTGATCAATGTGCCGGCGCGTGTCGAGCCGGTGAACGACACCATATCCACGTCCGGATGGACGGACAGTTGCGTACCAACACCAGCGCCATCGCCGTTGATCAGATTAAACACACCGGGGGGGAATCCTGCGGCATCCACAGCCTCGGCAAAGATCATTGCGTTGAGTGGCGACTCCTCAGACGGCTTTAGCACCATGGTACAGCCGGCGATCGCAGCTGCGGCAACTTTTAAGCTGACCTGATTCATCGGCCAGTTCCAAGGTGTGATCAGCGCGCAGACCCCAATCGGTTCATAAAGCACGCGGGCTCCGGGGGCATGGTCGCCCAGCGGTCGGTCGAATTGAAAAGTTTTGGCGGCCTTGAGAAAATTTGTGATGTGCGAGGCACCGGCGGCGATCTGTTCGCTATGTGCCATATCAATCGGGGCCCCCATTTCGAGGCTGACGGCTTCGGCCAGCGCGGCACGGCGCTGGTTATATTGCTCCAGCAACTTTTCCACCAGTTTAATCCGGGTGGCTGATGGCGTGTTCATCCAAGCTGGAAATGCGGCGCGGGCGGCTGCAACAGCTGCATCGGTGTCTTTTTGTCCACCCAGCGAAATAATGGCATCGGCCTGTTCGGTGGAAGGGTTAATAACCGGATGGTCGCGACCCTCAAGCGGGGCGGTCCAGGATCCGTTTATATAAAACGATCGTTTTTCAAGCATAGTTATCTCCAAATTCAAACGGCTTGGTCTGCGGGTATAATCCAACAGTCCGGGAACAGTGTCAGCAGTTTTGAAATATTGCAAGCGAAGCGTGGCAAAACCTGCAAATTGCTGTACTTGGTTTGCAACAGAAAAGTATGGGGGTGCCAATGTCTATTCGTCTTAATGAAATCGTTCCAGATTTTACCGCAGAGACCGATCAGGGTGAAATCGGATTTCACGAGTGGATTGGCGATGGTTGGGCCATTATGTTTTCGCATCCCAAAGATTTTACCGGTGTTTGCACCACAGAATTAAGCGCTGTGGCGCAATTGACCGATGAATGGGCGGCCCGCAATACCAAGGTGATTGGCGTCTCTTCGGATGGTGTCTCAAAACATGCGGACTGGAAAAAAGATATCGAAACCCTGGCCTGCAGATCGGCAGATTTTCCCATTATCGCTGACCACGACGCTGCCGTTTCAAGCACCTTTGAGATGCTGCCTGCTGAGGCCTATACTGCCGATGGCGGCCTTTTGGACACCGCCAGAGCGGTCCGGTCTTTGTTTATCATCGGGCCGGACAAGAAATTGAAGCTGTCTTTGTTCTATCCAGCGGCTGTGGGACGAAACTGGGCCGAGGTCCTGCGAGCGTTGGATGCGCTGCAGGCGGCGGCCACGCATTCTGTCGCATTGCCTGCAAATTGGACCGTGGGCGAAGACGTGATTATCCCGTCTGCGGTGAGTGATGCAGATGCAAAGGCCAAGTTTGGGGGGTTTGAGGCGGTTCTGCCCTATGTGCGCACTGCAAAGATGCCACAGTAAACCGTCTGACGGGCGTTATTCGATCGCATGATGTGACAAAGGCTCCAACGCATGTTGGAGCCTTTGTTGTTTTATTCACCAGCAGAGGGCGTTTATCCCGCTGCGTTTTCGTCTGCAGTCATTTCCTCGCCAGTCTCTTGATTGACGACTTTCATCGACAAGCGCACTTTGCCGCGATCATCAAAGCCCAGCAGTTTTACCTTGACGTCTTGGCCTTCTTTGAGGACATCGGACGGGTGGTTCAAACGGCGGTTTTCGATCTGTGAGACGTGGACCAGACCATCGCGCTTGCCAAAGAAGTTCACAAAGGCACCGAAGTCGACGATTTTAACAACTTTGCCGTCATAGACCTGACCTTCTTCGGGCTCGGCGACGATTGCATAGATCATGTCATAGGCTTTTTTGATCGAGTCACCGTTTGGCGAGGCAATTTTGATCACGCCCTCATCGTTGATGTCGACCTTCGCACCAGAGACTTCGACAATTTCGCGGATAACCTTGCCGCCAGAACCGATCACTTCGCGAATTTTATCGGTTGGTACATTCATGGTCTCGATGCGTGGTGCATGGACGCTGAAATCGGCCGCTTCGGTCAGTGATTTGGACATTTCGTTTAGAATATGCATCCGGCCGTCTTTGGCTTGGGCAAGCGCTTTTTTCATGATGTCCGGGGTAATGCCGGCAATCTTGATGTCCATCTGCAGCGAGGTGATACCGGCTTCGGTACCTGCCACTTTGAAGTCCATATCGCCCAAGTGATCCTCGTCGCCAAGGATATCGGTCAGAACTGCATAGTCGCCATCGTCTTCAAGGATCAGTCCCATGGCAACGCCGGCAACAGGTGATTTCAGCGGCACACCTGCGTCCATCATTGACAGGGAACCACCACAGACCGACGCCATGGACGATGAGCCGTTGGATTCGGTGATTTCGGACACTACCCGCACCGTATATGGAAAATCGGTTGCGGCTGGCAGAACCGCCTGCAGTGCCCGCCACGCCAGTTTGCCGTGACCAACCTCACGTCGGCCGGGAGGGCCCACGCGTCCGGCTTCGCCTACCGAATAGGGGGGGAAGTTATAGTGCAGCAGGAAGTTGGAGCGTGAATTGCCGTGCAGCGCATCGATGATCTGCTCGTCATCGCCGGTGCCCAATGTGGTGACCACAAGGCCTTGGGTCTCACCCCGGGTGAACAGTGCTGATCCGTGGGTCCGCGGCAGCATGCCGGTTTCACACACGATAGGCCGTACGGTGTCCAGCGCACGACCGTCGATCCGCTTGCCGGTTTTAACCACATCGCCACGCAATATGCCGGCTTCAAGTTTTTTCAACGCCGATCCAAGATTGGCGTCTGCCAATTGTTCTTCGCTAAGCGCGGCCTTGATCGTCTCACGGGCGGCATTGACTGCCGCTGTGCGCTCTTGCTTGTCAGTCAGTGCGAAGGCGGCGCGCATGTCGGCTTCACCGGCAGATTTTGCAGCTGCATAGAGATCAGAGTAATCGGCGGGTTGAAAATCAAAAGGCTCTTTTGCAGCGTCTTCGGCCATCTCCACGATCAGGTCGATCACCGGTTGCATTTGCTCATGGGCAAAGGTGACGGCGCCGAGCATTTCTTCTTCGGACAGTTCATAGGCTTCGGACTCGACCATCATCACGGCGTCTTTGGTGCCAGCAACAACCAGATCCAGACGCTGGTCAGGCTTGGTCCGAAGGTGATCCATATCTTCAACTTCTGGGTTCAGGATATATTCACCATCGACAAAACCAACGCGGCAACCGGCGATTGGGCCACGGAATGGCGCGCCCGAAAGGGTCAAAGCCGCAGAGGCGGCGATCATCGCGACGATATCGGGGTCATTCACCAGGTCGTGACTTAGAACGGTACACATCACCAGCACTTCGTTTTTGAAACCGTCGACAAACAGCGGCCGCAAGGGGCGGTCGATCAGACGTGCAGTCAAAGTTTCTTTTTCTGAAGGCCGCGCTTCGCGCTTGAAGAAGCCACCGGGAATTTTGCCTGCGGCATAGTATTTTTCTTGGTAATGTACGGTCAGGGGAAAAAAGTCCTGACCGGGCTTTTGCGTTTTGGCAAATGTTACGTTTGCCATAACCGAGGTTTCGCCCAATGTGGCGATCACCGATCCGTCTGCTTGACGGGCCACTTTGCCTGTCTCTAGGGTTAGGGTTTCTTCACCCCATTCGATTGATTTTTTCGTTACGTTAAACATCACGTTTCCTATAATGGCTGCCGGGGCGTATCCCCATGTGCCGATTTGCGTTCGGGGCCGCATTGCCCCCGTGGCCTTTTGTTAATCCTGCTGCATCCCAAGGCCCAGAGTTGCAGTCTGCGGATAGCGGAGCGGGCACAAGCCCGAAATGCAAAGGACGCACTCTTGGTGCGTCCCTTTGTGTTAGCGGCGAATGCCGAGGCGTTGGATTATGCTTTTGTAACGCGGCTCATCGCTGCGCTTCACATAGTCCAAAAGTTTCCGGCGCAGCGCCACCATTTTGAGCAACCCGCGGCGGGAATGATTATCCTTTTTGTGGGTCTTGAAATGCTCTGTCAGTGTCGTGATCCGCGACGTTAGAATAGCAACCTGAACTTCAGGGGAACCAGTGTCCCCGTCTTTGGTTGCAAACTCTTTCATTACGCGGGCTTTTTCTTCTGCTGTAATCGACATCGGGGTCTCCTTTTTAATTGAGATGTGAAATGGCGCAGGCCGGGATGTCGTCCAGCAAGGCCCGTGGAGGTATCGGCTAGGATTCCCAGCCGATGCGCGCGTATAGGGGGTTTTTACCGAAAAGGAAAGCCCAAAGCGCGGTTTGCTTCGCTTGATCTTGCAACCTGTAAGGGATGACCTCAATGGTCGTTCACAATGTTGTGCTGCGCAGTCCGAATAAGCCGTCCAATTGATGCGACAGGCGCCACTTTTGAATATTTCGATCCTTCAAGCCGGCGCTGAGAATCGCCTTTTATCGCAACGACCAGGGTCGCAGATATTGCCGCAGGTTAGCCCTTATTTATGACCTGATTTTTCAGGTTTGTGTGCCTGCAACCAAGACGATGTCGGAGGCTTTAAAGCCGGTAACTGTGTTCATAGTGGCCAAAACAGCCCCATCCAATATAATTTCAGTTAGGCTTGGGTCGCCGCTAGAAAGCCGCAGGTCTACCTTATGGGGCGTTTGCAGCTTATCGTTATGGGCGATAATGATGCTGTCGTACCGGTTATCAAAAGCGATAATGCTGGTGGGGGTTTTGTCCGCGTTGGCCGCATCTAGAATGATTGTATCCTGCCCGATGCCCGGGGTGACGACATCGTTGGCGCCGGCAATCAGCGTATCGTCGCCATCGCCGCCATTGAGATAATCCCTCTCGTCCACCATTCCTTTGCCCGTCTGTCGTGGGTCGGTGGCGTTGGTTACAGGCGGTTCTGTGCCGTCGATCCTGTCATTACCCTGATCGCCAAACAAGACATCCTCGCCTCGACCACCGATCAGCGTGTCGTCGCCCATACCGCCAGAGAGCTGGTCTTCATCCTCACCGCCGTTGAGAAAATCATTGCCCATGCCGCCGATCAGACTGTCGGCACCTGCGCCGCCGCGCAGTGTATCGTCGTTATGGTATCCCAAGATGGAATCATTGCCTGCCTGGCCGCTCAGATCATCATCGCCGTCATTGCCGTGCAAAGTATCATTACCCGGGCCGCCGCGCAGCAAATCTTGGCCGTCGGCTCCCCAGAGATCGTCGTCACCACCCCGTCCTGAAATTGTATCATTGCCGTTATACCCATTGATACGGTCCGGACCATCATGGCCAATAAGACGGTCATCTGCCGCACTGCCGCGCAGCGGGGCGGTAGGCGTGTCTAAGGGTGCGTCAGAACTGTATGGATCAAACTCTGCTGGTTTCACGGTTAACGGATTTATTCTTGCGGGTTGAAACTGATCTTGTCCGGGCAGATCTGCTGTTTTCGGTTCCCCGGGGTCTGCTCCATCATCTTCGGGTTCTGGATCCGCACCGGTCATTTCGAGAGATCCTATCAGAAGCATGCCGAGAAGTGTGGTCATCCAAAACATATCAGCGATCTTGCCTTTGCATTGTGAATAGAAACGCTGGCCTTTAAGTGCATTTATAGGGATCCAAAACAATCAAAACTTCATAAAATGGTTAACCCTGATGGCGCATAAGCAAAGTTGATTATAACTGTGCGTGCGGCCAAATATCTGCCTCGTCACCATCGCTGGGATGGATTAACCAGACCGTTTAAACCGCGAAACCAAAGCGCTCAGGGCTGTGGCAACGGCCAGATTTCAGGCTGCTGACTATAGGCAATATAAAGAGGATGTTTCGGGTGCCCGCCCTTGGTCAGACCAAGATGAAAGATTGGCAGCCCGCTGTCATGCAGCAACACAGCGACCTCAGCACCACGGTTTTTATGGGACCCATGGGTCCCCCAAGCGGCGATGATTTGATCTGCCCAAACACACGATTGGATAATCGTGCGATCATTTTCTGGCCCGATCGGATCGACCGCCGCCCGCATCTTGCGGGGATCGGTGTCGCGCCAGGCAAAAATGTTGGTGACGCGAAAGGCTCCGAATCCCAAGGTGCGGGCGCGCCTTTCACAGCGTTCCACGGTCGGGTCGTTTTGAAGTTCGGTTGCGGTTGAAGGGTTGAGCATAATGAATAATGCTTTGCGCCCCAGCGTGTCCCAAGTCCGGGTCAGCATATAGCGATAGCGTTCACAGCTGGAATAAAGCGCCTCGGAATAGGCGTCAGATTTTTGGTGCACACGTGTGATCATAGACTGAATGTGGCTGGCTGTAGGCGACAAAACAAGTCCATATTTTCGCAGTGGAACGGCTGTCTGACGAGAAATAGCAACTGCTTACGCATCTTTGGGCCCGGCATCAGGGCGGGGGGCAGGGGCGGCAAAAACCCGGCTTGGGTGCAATTCTCCGGCTTTGTATATCCCTACGGCAACGGCGCGCCCGTCCAGCGCCGCCCAGCATTCATCTCCGTATTCGGCGTTTGAGGTCACGACCATTGCCGGATTTCCATTGCGCAGCTTGGCGGCGGCCTCTGCTGTGCAAGACAATTTAGGCAGCTCGTCCAGACCAATCTCGAGCGGTTGTAAATGCCTGTCCAATTCAGGGGTACGCGCCAGCGCGTCGATCTGCTCAAGGCGCAACCCGCTGTCGACCTCAAAGGGTCCCGACCACATCCGCCGCAGCGTGACAACATGCCCGTAACATCCCAGCGCCACGCCCAGATCACGGGCAATCGACCGGACGTAACCCCCCTTGCCACAGGTCATCTCAAGCGTCACCTGATCGGGGCTGGGCCGGTCGATCATCAACAGTTCTTCAACCCAGAGCGGGCGGGCGGCAATCTCGACATCTTCGCCGTCGCGCGCCAGCTTATAGGCCCGTTCTCCCTCAATCTTAACGGCGGAAAATTTTGGTGGTACCTGCATAATATCGCCAACAAACGCGCCCAGCGCCTCTATTATAGCGGCATCTGTGGGACGCAGGTCACTGCTTGCGGTCACCTCGCCCTCGGCATCATCGGTATTTGTGGCCTGACCAAGCTGCACGGTAAAGCGATAGGCTTTGAGCGCTTCAGTGATAAAGGGCACGGTTTTTGTAGCCTCGCCCAACGCAACTGCAAGCACGCCCGTCGCTGCGGGATCAAGCGTTCCGGCATGGCCTGCTTTTTTGGCATCAAAGCACCAGCGCACCTTGTTGACAACCATGGTTGAGGTGACGCCTGCGGGCTTGTCAACCACCAGCCAACCCGAGATGTCGCGACCTTTACGTTTACGTGCCATTTCGGGCGTCCTTTATTGGGTTTCCGCTTGCGCTGCGGGAGCGTTGGCCTAGCGAACCTTGGGCGTCCCGTCAATGATGTATGTTGCAGATTACCACGACAAACGCCCCCGGCAGTGCCGAGGGCGCAGCGTATGTAAAGTGCTTTATCTTAGTTGATGGCTTTGGCTGCCTGATTGAGGGCGGCCGGCCCTGCATTGGCAATCGCGATCTGTCGCGGTTTCAGCGCTTCGGGCACTTCGCGGGTCAGATCAATATGTAGCATACCGTCTCGATGGTCGGCAGCGCTGACCTGAACATGATCGGCTAATTTGAATCGCCGTTCAAAGGCACGTGTGGCGATACCGCGGTGTAAGTAACTGTTTGAGGCTTCATCCGCAGTTTTGCGTGCCGCGATCACCAGCTCGTTTTCTTTGACCTCAACCGATAAATCATCGGTGGCAAAGCCCGCCACAGCAATTGAAATGCGGTACGCATCCTCGGCTGTTTTCTCGATATTATAAGGCGGATAGCTGGGTTGGTTGACAGATCTGTCCGAAACTTGGTTTATCAGGTCTGCAATTTGGTCAAAGCCGATTGTGGCGCGGTAAAGTGGTGCTAAATCAAAGTGTCGCATGGGTAAATCCTCCGTTGAGCGATCCCTTAATATGCCTTCCCAAAAGGACAGGCGGTTCAATATGCGGCCCGTTATAGGCACCGCATGTCAGGGAAGTGGGGAAGGGTCTGCCAGGTTTCAAGGGGCGCAAATAAGATTTTTGCACCGGTGTTTAAATTTTAGTCCGCGCGTTTTACAGACAGGATTGCAACAGGGATTTTGTGTTGTCATATGTCATTTCAATTGGGTTGCCACCGGCGCTGGGATCGGTCAGGGCGGCGCGCACCACCGCGTCTACATCTGGATCTGTAACGCCCAAGGCGGTCAGATTTGGTGGAATTTCAAGTTGCGCGATTAACGCGGCCACAAAGTCATAAAACCCGTCAAAGCCGCCATCGATACCAAGATAATCAGCTGCCGCAGAAATACGGGTTTCGATCGCCGGTCGGTTAGATCTCAGCACAGGCAGCATGACCACCGCGTTGGTGGTGCCGTGATGGGTATGATACATTGCCCCCAGCGGGTGTGACAGCGCATGGATCGCACCCAAGCCTTTTTGAAAGGCTGTGGCCCCCATGGCGGCGGCTGACATCATCTGGGCGCGGGCCTCAAGATTATTACCATCGGCAAAGGCGCGGGGCAGATAGTCTTTGACCAAGCGCATACCTTCCAAAGCGATACCCTGGCTCATCGGGTGGTAATGTGGCGAGCAATAGGCCTCAAGGGAATGGGCAAACGCATCCATTCCGGTGCCGGCAGTGATGAATTTGGGCATGCCAACCGTGAGCTCCGGATCACAGATTACCACGCTGGGCAAGAGCTTGGGGTGGAAGATGATTTTTTTCTCAGCAGTTTGGGAGTTGGTGATCACGCTGGCGCGGCCAACCTCAGAGCCGGTGCCGGCGGTGGTGGGCACCGCAATAATAGGATCGATCACTTTGGCATCGGCGCGGGTCCACCAGTCGCCAATATCCTCAAAATCCCAAAGCGGGCGGGTTTGACCTGTCATAAAAGCCAGTACTTTGCCCAGATCAAGTCCGGAACCGCCACCGAACGCCACGACGCCATCATGCTGACCGGCTCGGTAGGCCTCTAGACCAGCGGCGACATTGATTTCATTCGGGTTTGGATCGACATCGGCAAATATCGCGCGGCCCAGACCGGCTTTGGCCATAATATCCAAGGTTGACTGGGTGATCGGCAGAGCGGCCAGTCCCTTGTCTGTCACCAGCAAGGGGTTTTTGATCCCGGCGGCGGTACAGGCCTCGGGCAGTTCGGAAATGCGCCCCGCACCAAAGCGGATTGCGGTGGGATAGGACCAGTTTGCAGTGAGTGTCATCGCGCTATGCTTTCTTCATATGATAGGATTTGGGGCGGGTCAGATTGTGAAATCCGATCTGGGACAGCCCACCGCCGCGGCCAGTGTCTTTGCACCCGGTCCAACACAACGCCGGATCAAGATAGTCACACCGGTTGGTAAACACCGTGCCGGTGTCAATCTCGTCGGCAATTGCCTCAGCGCGGGCGTAGTCTTGGGTCCACAGCGCGGCGGTCAGGCCAAAATTACTGTCATTCATCAAGGCCACAGCCTCGGCGTCATCCTTAACCTTCATGATACCGACAAGCGGGCCAAAACTTTCGTCCCGCATCGCCCGCATAGTGTGATCCACGTCGGTGAGGATCTGTGGCATCAGATAGGCGCCGCCGTCATTGGGAAACAACGCTGGATCAATCAGTGCTTTGGCTCCATCAGCGCAGGCTTCGGCGGTTTGCGCGCGTACCTCATCGGCAAAGCGCAGGTGCGCCATCGGGCCCAGCGTTGTGTCTGGGTCCAGCGGGTTGCCCAATTGATAGCCGCTGACGATTTCAACGGCTTTTTCGACAAACGGCTTGTATAAAGCCTCGCTGACATAGATCCGCTCAATGCCGCAACAGCACTGGCCGGAATTGAACATTGCGCCATCGATGAGTGTCTCGGCGGCTGCGTCCAGATCGGCATCTTCCATAACATAGCCGGGATCTTTACCACCCAGTTCCAGCCCGAGGCCGGTAAAGGTGCCGGCCGCGGCATGCTCCATGGCGCGCCCGCCGCTGACCGAGCCGGTGAAGTTGACAAAGCCAAAGCTGTTGGCCGCGATGAGCGCCGAAGTGGTGGCGTGATCGAGAAAGACGTTTTGGAAGACCGCCTCAGGGATGCCTGCCGCTTGAAAGGCGGCCGCCATGCGTTCGCCGACCAAAAGAGTTTGCGAGGCGTGTTTTAACACCACAGTATTGCCGGCGATCAGTGCAGGGGCGACGGTGTTAATCGCAGTCATATACGGATAATTCCATGGGGCCACTACCAGCACAACGCCGTGGGGCACACGTTTGATCAGCCGTCTGAAATTGTCGCTGTCCTCGATTTGGGTCGGGGCCAGAGCGCTGGCGGCGATGTCTGCCATATACGAGGCGCGTTCATTAAAGCCGCCAAACTCGCCACCATAGCGGATGGGCCGGCCCATTTGATGGGCCAGTTCGGGCACAATTTCGTCGTTCATTGCGCCAATCGCCGCCACGCCTGCGCGCACCAGATCAATGCGCTCTTGCAGGGGCCGTCGGGCCCAGTCGGCCTGTGCGGCGCGTGCCCGTTCGGTGGCGGCAAAAGCCTGATTTTGGCTCAGACAGGGGCGTTCGGCAAAAAGCGACCCGTCAATTGGTGAAATGCATTTTACCGTGCTCACGCGGCATTCCTTTCGTAACTACTGACCTCGATCAGATTTTTATCTGGATCGTTGAAATAAATCGAGATGATCGGCCCCAATGCGCCAGATTTCACCACGGGGCCTTCCAGAACCTCTATACACTGTGCCCGCAAATGGTCTAGCAGGCGATCCGGTTTCCATGTGGTGATCAAGCACAGGTCGCCAGACCCCGTGGCGGCATTATTGCGTGGCTCTTGCCCCACAACTTGCAGATTGATTTTCTGTGTTCCAAAGCAGAGCGCCTTTCGTCCGGCGCCAAAGCTGTGTTCGCGCATCTGCAAAACGCGCGTGTAAAATGCAACCGAGGCCTCTATGTCGCTGACGGTCAGGACGATGTGGTCGAAGCGCTCGATCATCAGGTCAGGCTTTTTCAAAGCCGCGGGCAATTTCATAATCGGTCACCACGCGATCATATTCTTCCTGTTCCCATGTCGCGGCACGGGTGTAATGATCGATCACCTCGTCGCCCATTGCCGCCCGCAGCATGTCGGACGCCTGCAGCGTATTGGTTGCGGCACGCAGGGTTCTGGGGATTTCGGTCACATCCGCGCTTTCATAGACATCGCCACGGGTTGGTGTGGGGAGTTCGAGCTTGTCCTCAAGCCCCTTTAATCCTGCAGCCAGTAAGGCCGCAATCGCCAGATAGGGGTTTAGATCCGACCCGCCGATCCGGCATTCGATGCGCACGGCTTTGGTGTCGGCACCGCACAAGCGAAACCCGGCAGTGCGGTTATCAACTGACCAGACGGTTTTGGTGGGCGCGAACGTGCCTTTGGCAAAGCGTTTATAGCTGTTGATATAAGGAGCCAGAAAATACGTGTAGTCGGGGGCATATTTAATCAGGCCTGCCACGTAATGCTGCATGGTCTGCGACATGCCCAAATCAGCATCTTTATCATAGAACAGGCTCTCGCCATCCGTTGACCAAAGCGATTGGTGGACATGCGAGGAACTGCCCACCCTTGTGTGATGCCATTTTGGCAGAAACGTGGCGGCATGACCCTGTTGCCAGGCGATTTCCTTTGTGGCGTGTTTGGCAATGGTGTGGTGATCGGCACAATCGAGCGCTGGCGCGTAGCGGATGTTAAGCTCTTCTTGCCCCGCTTCGGCTTCACCTTTCGAGTTTTCCACCGGCACGCCAGCAGCAAACAGATGATTGCGTAATGGCCGCATCACATGCTCTTCTTTCGTGGTCTGCAGGATATGGTAATCCTCATTATAGCCACTGATTGGGGTGAGGTCTTGAAACCCCTCTTTGCGGATTTGTTCAAAGGATTTCTCGAACAGAAAAAATTCTAACTCGGTGGCGGTTTGAGCAACGATACCCGCTGCGGCCAGCCGATCAATCTGACGCTTTAAAACCGCGCGCGGGGAATGTGGCACGGGTTTATGTGTGTGATGATCCAGCACATCGCAGAGCACCATCGCCGTGCCCTCAAGCCAAGGTACAAGCCGCAGGGTGTCAAGATCGGGCTGCATGATGTAATCGCCATATCCCTGCGACCAACTGCTTGCAGCATAGCCCTCTGGGGTGGCCATTTCCAGATCGGTGGCCAGCAAGTAGTTGCAGCAATGGGTTTCATGCGCCGAATGGTCAATAAAGTTCTGGGCGTGAAAGCGCTTGCCCATCAGGCGGCCTTGCATATCCACCAAACAGGCCAGCACCGTATCAATCGATCCATCAGCGACCTTAGTTTTGAGGTCTTCAAAGCGTAAATTGCCGGACATGTCTATTGCCTTTTTTTATGGGGTGTGGGGGCGGTTGTGCACCGCCCCCTTTTTGTTTTAGCCATAGCGGTAAGGGCGTCCGGCCTTTACCATATCGGCATTGTATTTCTTGAAGATATCCACAACGCGGCGCTTGGTCTCGGATTCAGCGGCAATCTCTTCCCAGAAATCGAGCGCTGCGGATTCAACCGTTGCCCATTCCTCATCCGGGATGGTGGTCAGCTCCATTTTTGGGCCGTTGACCCGCAGGTTGGCCTCGCCACCCCAATACCACCACTGACGATAGTAATGAGACTGGTCACAGCAAACGCGGAACAGCGTCTGAAGGTCTTCTGGCAGCTCGTTCCACCGCTCCATGTTGGCAAAGAAAGATCCCGCCCATGCGCCTGAGATGTTGTTGGTCAGGAAATAGTTGGTTACATCTGCCCAACCCACGGTGTAATCTTCGGTAATGCCCGACCATGCGATGCCATCCAACTCGCCGGTTTGTACGGCGACTTCAATGTCTTCCCAAGGTAGGTTCACTGGCACAACACCAAACTGGCTGAGGAAGCGGCCAGCGGTCGGGAAGGTGAAGACGCGCTTGCCTTTAAGGTCTTCTAGACTGCGGATCGGATCTTTGGTAGCGAAATGGCAGGGATCCCAAGCCCCGGCGCTGATGTGTTTGACGCCAACCTTGGAATATTCCTCATCCCAAATCTCGTTTAGTCCATATTGATTGAACAGGACTGGCACATCGAGGGAATAGCGCGAGGCAAACGGGAAATACCCGCCGAACACGGTGACGTCGGTTGGCGAGGCCATGCTGTCGTCATCCGATTGCACCGCGTCGATTGTACCGCGTTGCATGGCTTGAAAAAGTTCGCCTGTTGGCACCAGTTGATCAGCAAAAAACAATTCGATCTGCATGCGATCACCAGCGATTTTGTTGAACATTTCAACGGCAGGAACGATCACATGGTCGGCCAATGCCGCGCCAGCATAGGTTTGCATGCGCCATTTGATTGTGCTTTGAGCCAGAGCGGGCGTGGCCAACGCTGCTGCTGGAACCACTGCGGCCCCCTGAATAAACTTGCGTCGTGTTGTCATTTCACTCTCCTTTTAAGGTTATAAATCGACCGCTTTTTCACGGTTCTTCTAGGGTTTTTGATACACGTAATCGGGCAGCCATGTGGCAAGGCCCGGGAACACCATGACCAAGGTCAAGGCCAGCACCATCACCAGAACAAATGGGGTGATAGAGGCGTATATGTCGCGCAATGAAATTTCAGGTGGGGCCATTGCGCGCATCAAGAACAGGTTATAGCCAAACGGCGGCGTCATATAGGCGATCTGTGTGGTGATAGTATACAAGATGCCGTACCAAATCAAATCAAACCCAAGCGCGCCTACCAGTGGTACATAGAGCGGGGCCACGATTACCAGCATCGCGGTATCATCCAGAAACGTGCCCATCAGAATGAAACTCAGTTGCATCAGGATCAGGATCATCCACGGGCTGAGGTTTAGCCTTTCGGTAAACAACGCTTCAATGGCTTTGACCGCACCCAACCCGTCGAACACCGCACCAAATGCTAGTGCTGCAAGGATAATCCACATAAACATGCAGGTAATGCCAAGCGTGTTGCGCACTGAGTTTTCGAAGACCTTGCGGGTCATGCGGCCCTTTAATATTGCCGCTGAAAACGCAGCCAGCGCGCCGATGGCCGAGCTTTCCACCAGTGAGGTCCAGCCGTTGACGAAGGGTACCATCATCACCGCGAAGATCCCAACTGGTAGCAGACCGGCCTGTAACAAACGTAGCTTTTCAGCGCGGGGCAGGGTGCGTTCGCTATGGTCAAGGACGGGCCCCAAGGCCGGGTTCATCCGGCACCGGATGGCGATATAGGCGATAAACATCGCTGCCATCATCAGGCCTGGAACAACCCCAGCGAGCCACAATTGCCCCACCGGTTGGCGGGCGATCATCGCGTAGAGTACCAGCACTACTGAAGGTGGCACAAGAATACCAAGCGAAGATCCGGCTTGAATAACACCTGTGACCATTCGCTTGTCATAGCCGCGCTTTAACAATTCGGGCAGCGCGATGGTGGCCCCGATTGCCATGCCTGCCACACTGAGGCCGTTCATTGCTGAAATAAGAACCATCAAACCAATAGTCCCGATTGCCAGACCGCCGCGCAGGCCGCCCATCCAGACGTGAAACATCCGGTAAAGATCGTCGGCAATCTTACTTTCCGACAGCACATATCCCATGAATATAAACATCGGCAGGGTCAGCAGCGGATACCATTTCATCAGTTTCATCGCGGCTGAAAACCCCAGATCATAGCCGCCCCGGTCGCCCCAGAGCAATAGTGCTGCGATCACCGCGACAAAGCCGATGGCGCCAAACACCCTCTGGCCGGTCATCAGCATCAGCATCATCGTCGAAAACATCAGGGTGGCGATTATTTCATACGACATCAGACCGTCTCACCCTTTAGCCGCAGCACATCTTTCAACAACTCAGAGACACATTGTAACAGCATTAGGAACATACCGATGATCATCACCGACTTGATTGGCCACAGATAGGGGCGCCATGCCGAGGACGAGCGCTCCATGCGACCGATCTCTTCCGCCCCGCCGAGCACGCCAGCAAAAAATGAAAATGGCGCTGATCCGTAGTATCCCAGCGAATACGCCGTCGAGGCGATAGCGCCATAGATCAGCACCCCAAGATAGAAAATCAGAAACAACACCGTGATCAGATCAAACCACGCTTTCTTGCGCTGCGACCAGCCACCATAGAACAAGTCCATCCGCACGTTTGAGCCCAATTGAATTGAATAGGGTCCGCCCAGAATGTAATAGGCCACCATGATGAACTGCGCCATTTCCAGCGTCCACAATGACGGCAGAAAAAAGGTTTTGCTTACCGATGACCACAGCAATACTGCCATCAGGGCAAAAATGCCATACATGATGACCCGGCCCAACCGCCGGTTCAGCGCGTCTACGCGGCGAATGAAGATGCGGCATATTTGGATCATGGTGCATCTCGTGGGGATGTTGGCTCTAGGTCTTGCAGGCTTAGGTTCAGAACCTTCGCCAGCATGATTGCCATATCGCGTTGTCCGTCGGCGGTTTTGATCAGATCGTTTCGGACTTCGATCATTACGTTCGGTATCGCATTTTGCGTGCCGTGTCGTTCAAGCATATGGGTGACACCGTCGCGTTGTGAATAGGGTTGGTTTAGCGCAAAGGGATGGTGTGTGAACTGCACGGATAAGTCGATCATTTTTTTTGCAAGACGATCATCGTTATGATGGATCAGGCCAATTTCGGTGGCGCGTTGCTGCCCGTTGTAAACGCCGGTAAAACTATGAACGGTGACCAAAATCGCATCGGGCCCGGCGCTTTCCAGCACCGATTGAACAGATGCGTGAAAGGGCTCGTAGACGGTTTTGATACGGTGTAATTTTTGTTTCTGTGATAAACCCCTGTTGCCGGGCACAACGATCTGTTCACTTTGTGACGGCATGGCATCGGGGGCGGCAGGGGCCCGGTTGCAATCATAGACCAAGCGCGAAACGGTGTTGAGAACAAGCATGGCATCGAGCGTCACGCTCATCTGTTCGGCCAGCTCTTGTGCTCCGATATCCCACGCAGCATGCGATATCTTTGCCGCCTCGGTGAGGCCCAGATCCCCAAAACCGCTGGGTATATGTTTGCTGGCATGCTCGCAGATCAAGACAATTTTTGATTGCCCGGAACGATTTACGACTTTGGCAACCGGGGGCTCTTTCTGGGTTCCAGTGGTGTCAGCGGCGGCAGGCATGATGATTCTCTGATGAAATTTGTCAAATTCTCTTCAGATAGTGACGGTCTGTCAATTCACATTTGTAAAAAACTCTTCAAATATTTTTAGTTTGAGGATATTGTTACAAAAAACAGAGTGTGCTGCCGTGCTTACATCTATTTCGGAACGTCTTCAGGATCGCTTTGACAGTTTAACCCGTGCAGAGCGCCAGCTTGTGGCTGTCATAACCGAGAACTATCCCGTCTCTGGGTTGGGCTCGATTACCAGTCTTGCGGAAAGGGCACAGGTCTCGACCCCCACCGTGGCGCGGTTGGTCCAAAAGATCGGCTTTAAGGGGTTTCCCGAATTTCAGGCACAGTTGCGCAGCGAGTTGGAGGCGACAATTTCTGGCCCGATCGCCAAACATGATACATGGGCAGAGGCTGTACCCGATAGTCATATCCTCAATCAGTTTACTGAGGCTGTGATGTCCAACATTAAAACCTCTATCGGGCAGATAAACACCGAAACTTTTGATCAGTGTTGTACGCTCTTGGCCGATAAAGAACGTGCGATCTACGTGGTTGGCGGGCGTATCACCCGTGCGATGGCAGATTATTTCTTTTTGCATATGCAGGTTATCCGTCCCGGCATTACCCATATCCAAGCAATATCCAACGCTTGGCCACATTATTTGCTGAATATCGAACGTGGCGATGTTTTGGTAATCTTTGACGTTCGGCGCTATGAAAACAGCACGCTTAAATTGGCAGAACTGGCGGCGGCCAAGGGAGCTGAGATTATTCTGATCACAGACCAGTGGGTTTCGCCCGTCAGCAAATATACCAAACGTGTCTTTTCCTCAAAAATTACCGTGCCCTCGGCTTGGGACTCATCGGTGACCACATTGTTGTTGCTTGAGACGATTATTGCACAGGTCCAACAGGCCACCTGGCCTGAAACCCGCAGCCGAATGCAGGAGTTGGAAGCGATGTTTGACGATACCAAATTTTTCCGGAAATTCACTTAGACACCGTTTCAGGCGCAGCGACCTTGTACTGATATTCCCGCAAAGAGATTTATTTGGCAGACTTGTGTTGGCTATGGCTTTTTAAAGGTTTCTAGCCTTCATCTAACTTATAGTGGACTTTTTTATGAATTTGTTACTTTTCAGGCCTAGCTAATGATCAGCTCTTATAGAGCTAACTCTCGACCAATAACCGCGTATTGGTGGCGCTGTTCCAGTGTCCAGCCCGGCAATTGGGGTATGTAACCAGTCATAAGGCCGGCGTATTTCTCGCCGGTCTTTTTTGTGTCTGAGAGCTTTAGCGCCGTTTTCTTCGCACGTTCCCACCCCGTTGACCCGGGCGTCCGGCGGTCGAGCGTCCAGAAGATGCTTTTGCCGCCTCTCCTGCGGCCTCGATCACAAATTGTCGTGCCAGCGGATCATCGGCCACTGCCAGATCGACGGCTTCCAATCGCTTAACCTCATCGCGCAGCCTTGCGGCCTCTTCAAACTCCAGATTTTCTGCCGCTTTGCGCATATCGGTCCGCAAACCTTCCAATACGGCGTTTAAGTTCGACCCTGAAAGTGGCGCATCGATTGTCGCTGTCACGCGCGACTGATCAGTGTCGCCCTTATACAAGCCGGCCAGAATATCTTCGACATTTTTCTTAACTGTCGCCGGGGTGATATCGTGTTTTATGTTATAGGCATTTTGCTTTGCACGACGCCTTTGGGTTTCGCCTATCGCACGCTCCATCGATCCGGTGATCCGGTCGGCATACATGATCACGCGTCCGTCGGCGTTGCGCGCAGCGCGGCCGATGGTCTGCACAAGCGAGGTTTCTGAGCGCAGAAAACCTTCCTTATCGGCATCTAAAATGGCCACCAGCCCGCATTCGGGAATATCCAAGCCTTCGCGCAGCAAATTGATGCCGATCAGCACGTCAAACGCACCGAGGCGCAGATCGCGTAGAATTTCGATGCGCTCGATCGTGTCGATCTCCGAGTGCATATAGCGCACCCTAATGCCCTGTTCGTGCATATATTCAGTCAGGTCTTCAGCCATGCGCTTTGTCAATGTAGTGCACAGCGTGCGAAACCCGTCTTGGGCCACTTTGCGAACTTCGTCGAGCAGGTCATCGACCTGCATCTCGACCGGTCTGATTTCAATTTTTGGATCCAAAAGACCGGTGGGGCGGATTACCTGTTCGGTGAAAATGCCACCGGTTTGCTCAAGTTCCCAACTCGCAGGTGTTGCCGATACATACACAGTCTGCGGGCGCATCGCGTCCCATTCTTCAAATTTAAGCGGTCGGTTGTCCATGCAGGACGGCAGTCGGAAACCGTGTTCGGCGAGCGTAAACTTTCGCCGATAATCGCCCTTATACATGCCGCCGATCTGTGGCACGCTGACGTGGGATTCATCTGCGAAGACCAGCGCATGGTCGGGGATGAACTCAAATAGGGTGGGCGGCGGCTCGCCCGGTGCGCGCCCCGTCAGATAGCGTGAGTAATTTTCAATCCCGTTACACACGCCGGTTGCCTCAAGCATCTCGATATCAAAATTGGTACGCTGTTCCAAGCGCTGGGCTTCAAGCAATTTGCCGTCGCCCACCAGCTGATCGAGACGCTGGCGCAGTTCCTTTTTGATGTTGATAATGGCCTGATTTATCGTGGGCTTTGGGGTCACATAATGCGAATTCGCATAGACCCGCACCTGATCCAAAACTTGGGTCTTTTCGCCGGTCAGGGGGTCAAATTCGGTGATGTTTTCCAGATCGTCGCCAAAAAACGACAAGCGCCACGCGCGATCGTCAAGATGCGCTGGAAAAATCTCTAAGGCGTCGCCGCGCACCCGAAAAGCACCACGCTGAAACGCCTGATCATTGCGTCGGTATTGCTGGGCGACCAAATCTGCAATGATTTGGCGTTGGTCATAGGACTGCCCTGCTTGCAAATCCTGGGTCATCGCCCCATAGGTCTCGACCGAACCAATGCCGTAAATGCACGAAACCGAGGCCACGATAATAACATCATCGCGTTCAAGCAGCGCCCGCGTTGCCGCGTGGCGCATACGGTCGATCTGTTCGTTGATCTGGCTTTCTTTTTCAATAAAGGTATCACTTCGGGCCACATAGGCCTCTGGTTGGTAATAATCGTAATAACTGACGAAATATTCCACTGCATTTTCAGGAAAAAATCCTTTGAACTCGCCATACAATTGGGCCGCAAGGGTTTTGTTTGGTGCAAGTATCAGCGCTGGGCGCTGCGTCTGTTCGATGACTTTGGCCATGGTGAAAGTTTTGCCTGTGCCGGTTGCCCCAAGCAAAACCTGATTGTGTTCGCCCCCCTGAACGCCTTGAACCAGTTCGGAAATCGCCGTCGGTTGGTCGCCTGCAGGCTCAAATTCGGTCTGCAAAACAAAGGCTTTGCCGCCTTCAAGTTTGAGGCGTGCACGCAAGTCGTCTGTGTTGGTCACGGGGACAGAGGCAGTCATCAGGATAACCTTATTTGGGTGCCATAGATTGGTGCGATTTGCCTGAGCTTCAACCCCAAAGCGACAAAAGGCAGCATTTGTGACAATCTCATTTTCGTTTCGTTTGTGTAATTCATTGGGCGATTTAACCCCAATATCACACGAGCCTTGCCTCGAACGCGTAAATCCATAATATTATCCCATATTGAAGGAGACCAGCCATGCGCGCCCGTATTTTTCAACCTGCTCGATCCGCAATGTCGTCGGGCTTGGCCCAGACGAAATGCTGGGTGCTCGAGTTCGCACCGGCAGAAGCCCGCGATGTAGATCCGTTGATGGGTTGGACATCATCAGGCGATATGCAGTCTCAGGTCCGTATGTCGTTTGACAGCAAACAGGCTGCCGAGGCCTATGCGCAGGAACATGGTATCGGGGTCGATGTCAGCGATCCTAAACGCCGCAAACAAAATATACGCCCCGGCGGGTATGGCGAAAATTTTGCCACCAGCCGGCGCGGGGTCTGGACGCATTAATCCCCGACGTCACCTGTGGCTTCGCGCCAGTGCTTGCGACACAGAGACGTATAGGTTTCATTGCCCCCGATCTGGACCTGCGCGCCATCTGTCAGCGTGCGGCCCTCGGCGTCCATACGAACCACCATTGTAGCTTTCTTTCCGCAATGACAGATGGTGCGGACCTCGCGCATTTCATCGGCCAGAGCCAGCAATTCGGCCGAGCCGGGAAATAGCTTGCCACGAAAATCGACGCGCAGGCCGTAACACATGACCGGCACGCCCAGATCATCGACTGCCCGGGCCAGTTGCCAGACTTGCTCGGCGGATAGAAACTGGGCCTCGTCGAGAAACACACACGAACAAGGTCCTGTGTCGAGGCGCTGTTTGATTTTGACGAACAGATCTTCGGTCGGGGTGAACATATCGGCATCTGCGGACAAACCGATGCGCGACCCGATTCGACCGCTGCCAGCCCTTGTGTCAAACGTGGCCGCCAACAGATAGGTTTGCATGCCGCGTTCATAGTAATTATGCGACGCCTGCAGCAACAACGTCGACTTGCCGGCGTTCATCGTTGAATAGTGGAAATACAGTTTGGCCATGGCGCGGGTCTATGGCGGTTTCATTGATGAAATGCAAGCGGCTGGTAAAATCCTGCGCCGTGCTGATGTATCTGTGCCGCAAAGTGAGTCAAATTGATGCAAACATGCTCGGGTGGTATTCCTCATACGTTGAATGCCTGGATTGTTTTTCGGCCAAAATTCTATCATGTATGATGCTAATCAGAAAATCTGTATTGTATGAATGATATTATTGAGGAGCCTGTCATGGATCTGCAAAATCTGCCAAATATTAATCCAAACTGTTTGAAGCCGATTGCAACTGACAGTCTTAAAGGGGCCGATGATAGCAATCACCCGCCGCGTATACTGGTGCTTTACGGCTCTTTACGTTCGGTAAGCTATTCGCGCAAATCAGCCGAAGAGGGCGCGCGTATTTTGCGTGCCCTGGGCTGTGATGTGCGGATGTTTGACCCCACCGGCCTGCCGTTGCCGGGTATTGATGGTGGGGAGCAACATCCCAAGGTGATGGAATTGCGTGATCTCGCGATCTGGAGCGAGGGAATGGTCTGGTCCAGCCCCGAAAGACATGGGGCGATGTCGGGCATTATGAAATTGCAAATTGATTGGTTGCCACTGAATATAGGCGGGGTGCGCCCGACGCAGGGTAAAACGCTCGCACTGATGCAGGTCTGTGGTGGGTCACAAAGCTTTAACGCGGTCAATCAGATGCGTATTCTGGGGCGCTGGATGCGCATGGTGACGATCCCGAATCAATCCAGTATTCCGAAGGCATTTCTTGAATTTGGCGATGATGGTCGCCTCCCTGAAGGGGCTTTGTACCGGCGTATTGTCGATGTTATGGAGGAACTGGTCAAGTTTACGTGGTTGGTGCGCGGCCGCTCTGAGTATTTGGTGGACCGCTATTCTGAGCGGGTGGAAACCGACGCCGAGGCCCGCGTGAGGGTATCAAAACTGTAATGCAGCAACTTGGTATTATCGTGACTGATCGCGGCTCAAAATACGCGGTGTCCGGCGCGCCCATAGACAGCCGTGATGCGGCAAAGGCGTGTTTAAAGACGCTCAAACGCGACAAGCGCTATGCCAAAGCGACGCATAATACATGGGCGGCGATTCTGTCAGACGGGCAGGTGCTGAAAAACGACGATGGCGAGGCGGGCGCAGGCATGGTGATTGTACGGATGCTGCAACGCAAGGGGCTGCACGATCACATGATCGTGGTCACCCGCTGGTTCGGTGGCACGCATTTGGGCGGCGATAGATTTCGGCATGTGCAAAGCTGCGTGCGGCAGTATCTGGACGATCTGCAGGGGCAGGGCTGACGGCGCTTAAGATAAAATGCTGTAAGGAGTCGGGAAATGATATTCTTCAAGATTTTCCCCAGATCCAATTCGATCAACAACTGCAAACAGGCCCGGCGCTTGCAAAGGGGTCAGGACACCGTGCCACGTGCCACGATGAAAGTTAACGGCCTGACCGGGCAGAGTGCGAAACGCACAAGGCACGCCCGGCACCCCTGCGTTATCTGCGGCAACAACGATCAAAAATCCATGCTCTGACATTGGGATAAAGCACTGGCTGCCCTGTGGGTGACGTTCGATCATTTCAATCTGGTATGGCAGCGATCGCGGCTCCGCGTCAAATAGGCTGACCCCGGCCCGCCCGTCGCCAAAATCCAGTCTGGCGCGGTCATGAAAACGGCCACATAAGCCCTGATTGATCAACGTATCGGGCGCGCCCTCAGTTGAGATGAGATCTCCGAAAGGGGCAAATGCCGCGACGCTAATCAACTGGCTGTGCAGTTCGAAACTCATTGCGGGAGCATATCCCGCAAGCGTAACTCGGCGATACGTTCGACCTGACGGCAGGCTTCGGCGCATTCTGTATCTTGATCCTGTTCGAGGCGACGTTCAAACGCGGCGAGAATAGCCGCTTTGCTGTGATCCCGCACTGCGATTATAAACGGAAATCCGTGTTTTGCGGTATAGGCGGTGTTCAAACGTTCGAAAGCCGCCCGCTCGTCATCGGTTAGCGCGTCAAGCCCGGCGCTGGCCTGTTCGGCCTGTGAGGCTTTGGTCAGCCGTTTGGCCGCTGCCAGCTTTCCCGACAGGTCGGGATGCGCCCGCAGCACAGTCAGCCGCCTTGAGAGATTGGCGGCGCGAAACACCCGGCACAGTGCATTGTGCAGCCCAACTGCGCTGTCATGGGCGGGTCCCAGCTCTAATTTGTGGGCGGCTTCTGCGATCCATGGCGAGTGTTCAAACACCCCACCAAAGGCCTTTACGAAGGTGTCGAGTTCCATCTCTGAGGGCTCTTCACCCTGCTGCGGCGGGTGATTGGCCTGCCAGTGTCGCGCGATATCAAGTCGGCGGGCGAACCAGACGGCCTCATGGCTGCGCGCATACTCCAGAAACCGGCGTATCGCCATCACCCGGCCGGGTCGGCCAGCCAACCGGCAATGCAACCCGATCGACATCATCTTGGGCTGTCCTGCTACGCCCTCGGCATAGAGCGCATCGAAACTGTCTTTGAGATAGGTGAAAAACTGGTCCCCGGCATTAAAGCCCTGAGGGGTGGCAAAACGCATATCATTGGCATCGAGGGTATAGGGCACCACCAGTTGATTGTGATATTTCATCCGGTGCCAATAGGGCAGGTCATCGCTATAGCTGTCTGCGACGTAATCAAAGCCGCCCTCTTCGGCGACCAGCGCGACGGTATTTTCTGAACAGCGCCCCGTATACCAGCCGCGGGGCCGGGTGCCGGTAACCTCGGTATGCAGGCGGATGGCGGCTTCCATATCGGCCCGTTCTGCAGCTTTGGTGTAATCTTTATATTCAATCCATTTCAACCCGTGGCTGGCAATTTCCCAATCGGCATCCTGCATGGCGCGCGTCTGTTCAGGGCTGCGGGCCAACGCGGTTGCCACACCAAACACGGTGACGGGAATTTCAAGTTCGGTGAAAAGGCGGTGCAGGCGCCAAAATCCGGCGCGGGCCCCGTAGTCATAAATCGATTCCATATTCCAGTGGCGTTGGTCGGGCCAGGCTGATGCGCCGACGATTTCCGATAGAAACGCCTCAGAGGCAGCATCACCGTGCAAGGTGCAATTTTCACCGCCCTCTTCGTAATTGACAACAATCTGCACTGCAATACGACTGTTGTCTGGCCAACCGGCATCCGGGACCGTCGCGCCGTAGCCACGTAGATTTCTAGGGTAGCGGGTCAAACCGTATCTCCATAGGTTGTAACAGGGACGTAAATCATCCAACCCCTGCGGATTATCTTTTATTTATTGAAACAGCATCTAAACTTACGCATTGCAAGTGATAAAGCGATGCAGGACACTTAGACTGTGTCGTTTCGATGATTGCAAAAGAGGATTATAATGTCTGGGTACCTGACAACACACGTTCTGGACACCGCAATGGGTTGCCCGGCGGTTGGTTTGGAAGTTGAACTTTACAACATTGACGGCAAGCTGCGCAGGCAGCTGTGTTCGGCGATGACGAATGCTGATGGTCGCACCGATGAGCCTATGCTTGCCGAAGATGAATTTGCCGTTGGTGTCTATGAACTGGTGTTTCACGTGGGGCATTATTTTCAGAAATCAGGGTTGGACTTTGATGAACTGGCAGAGGATGCACCGTTGTTTCTAGATGCTATTCCAATCCGGTTTGGCCTCGCGCTGCCGCGACACTATCATGTGCCGCTCTTGTTGTCACCGTTTGGCTATTCCACCTATCGCGGCAGCTGATACATCAATGCGTGGTGGGTGAAATGGCCATGATCTTCACAGTTTGCCAGGCCGAAGTGAACGCAAGAGGTAGCCGTCTAGCGGGGATGCGAAACTAAGAGGATGATCTTAAATGCAGGATCTTGCTATTATTTGGGATTGGTGCGCATTTGCTGTGCGGTGGCTGCATGTGATTACCGCCATGGCGTGGATCGGCTCATCGTTTTATTTTATCGCGTTGGATTTGGGGCTGCGCAAGGCGCCTGACATGCCTGACGGGGTGCATGGCGATGCGTGGCAGGTGCATGGTGGTGGGTTTTATCATATCCGTAAATATCTGGTCGCACCGGACCAAATGCCTAAACATCTGACTTGGTTCAAATGGGAGAGTTATAGCACTTGGTTGTCGGGGGCCGCTCTTTTGATGATTGTCTATTGGGCGGGTGCCGAAATTTATTTGATTGATCGCGCCAAAGCCGATTTGTCGGTCTTTCAGGCGGTGGTGATATCTGGCGCGTCACTGGGTGTTGGCTGGGTTATTTATGACGCGCTTTGCAAGTCACCACTTGGGGGCTATCCGACAGCGTTAATGCTGTTGTTGTTTGGGCTGCTTGTGGCAATGGCCTATGGGTACAATCAAGTGTTTACCGGGCGCGCCACGCTGTTGCACTTGGGGGCGTTTACAGCAACCATTATGTCGGCCAATGTGTTTTTTATCATCATGCCAAATCAGCGAATTGTGGTCAAAGATCTGCAGGCGGGGCGGACGCCGGATGCGAAATACGGCAAGATTGCCAAGCTGCGCTCTACTCATAACAACTATCTGACGCTGCCAGTTATCTTCCTGATGCTGTCCAATCACTATCCGCTGGCCTTTGCCAGTGAGTATAACTGGCTGATAGCGGCGCTGGTGTTTTTGATGGGGGTAACAATAAGGCACTACTTTAACACAGTGCACGCGGGCACGGGGAACCCAACCTGGACATGGTTGGCCACGGCGATCCTGTTTTTGGGTATCATCTGGCTTTCCACCGTGCCGCTGCGTGAAAATTATGACGCGACCGTTGACGCGCCGCAAGCGGCAACTGCCAAACATTTTGCCGCCGCCGAGGGGTTTAACGGGGTCGTTGACAGTGTCTTGGGGCGTTGCTCAATGTGTCATGCCAGAGAACCTGTTTATAACGGAATCCGCTGGGCGCCCAAGCATGTTTATTTAGAGACCAGGGCTGATATTGCCGGCGCAGCCCGTCAGATTTATCTGCAGGCCGGGGTCAGCCATGCGATGCCGCCAGCCAACCTGACATGGATGGAGCCAGAGGAACGGGCGGAAATCATTCGTTGGTATCGTGGAGCGTCCATAACCCTGCCGCTGCACTTGGCTCTGCATTAATGTGATTGGCGACCGGTTGAACAAGTTGCCGATAGACGCTTGGCGATCTTTTGGGCAGTTAGATTTGCAGACAGGGAACGGGTCTTAAATTGGGCGCGGTAATCGCAACTTTTGATGAAAATGTTTGAAACGGCTCAAGGGTTCAGGTTTTTTGAGGTCATCCCAAACGGGATTGGTGCAGGCCAGTGAGACCAAGCCTGTCGCAAGTTTGCTCTGCGAGCTCAGAAGGATCCGAAACCGATTTAGCCGCACGCACCAGTGCCGCCAAGATCGCATCGTCGTCTCGACTTGGATGCCAGTATGCAAACAATCGAATCGGCTCGTGTTCAAACGGAAATGACAATATTTTTATGGGCCATCGCTTGGAAAAATTATGCGCAATCCGCGCGGGAACTGTTGCCAGCATGGGCGTTCCGCAGACCAAAGCCGCCACATGGCTATGCGACCAAGTGGTGATCCGGCGGATGCGCGTCAGGCCGGCTTTTCGAATGGCATCCTCATCTTCGAAGGTCATTTGATGATTGAAATAACGCACTACCACATGGTCAGATTGTGCAAACTCGAAGGGCGTCAAAACATCCCCGACGGGACCGGTTTCGCGACAGGCAATACAGACAAACTGATCCTCAAACAGGCAATCGCGCGGGGGCATACCGACGTCAAGTGATTGCCCCGCAAGCACCAGATCTACTTCGCCGTTCGCCAGCAGACGTGGCGATCTCTCGGACAGAGGCAGAACATCCAAGCGCAGGTTTGGGAAGACCTCTCGCAGAAGTCGCGTGGCTTCATTCAGACAGGTTCGCACCGCATAATCTGAGGCGACAATTGTGACTTCCCGCTCGATATCGGGTCGAATTTCACCTGGTCGCAAGGCGGCAAATGCATGGGCTTGAGCTATCATATTATTCAGCGGTGCGGTCAGGGACTTGGCAAAGGGCGTCAAGACATGAACCCGTCCCGAGCGCACCAGAAGCGGATCGTCAAAATGCCGGCGCAGATGACCGAGTGTCGTGCTCATTGCTGATTGGCTTAGGTGCACTTGTGCGGCGGCGCGGGTAATATTTTGTTCGCTAAGGAGCGCCTTTAAGCAGATAAGCTGGTTGAGATCAAATCCGTTTAGGCGCATTTTGATTATCCATAAAATTGATATATACGTATCAGGTTATTCCATTTTACTGATATATAGGTTTCTGCGAATGTAAATGTGCTGCAACCGTAAAAAAGGAAACGCCATGTCCCTGCCACAGCCCTCTGTCATCGCTCAGGATGAGATTGCCCGCACTTATGAACGCGACGGTTTTGTTGTGCCGATTGACGTACTGTCGCAATCGCAAGCCCATACGCTGCGCATCGACTTGGAGACCGCTGAGACGGAACTGGCAGGTGACCCCGAAAAACTAGCCTTATTGAAAGCCTATCCAGACCGGCTTTTGCCCTCGTTTGATGCATTGACCCGGAATGAAACGTTGATTGCGGCCGCGTCGGCGGTACTGGGCCCCGACCTTATGGTCTGGAGCGCTGGGCTTTTTATCAAAGAGGCCAACTCGCCTAAAATCGTATCCTGGCATCAGGACCTGACCTATTGGGGTCTTGATGACATCTGTGAAACCACATGTTGGTTCGCGCTGTCCGCCGCCAGCGAACAGGCGGGCTGTATGAAATTTGTACCCGGCAGCCATAAGACAAAAATCGTGCCGCATATCGATACCTACGCCGAAGACAATCTCTTGTCCCGCGGTCAGGAGATCGCTGTCGAGGTTGATGAAAAAGAGGCGGTTGCAGCCGCGCTTGATGCCGGTCAGGCCTCGATGCACCACGGGCTTTTGTTTCACAGCTCAGGTCCGAATGTGACAGATGATAGGCGCATAGGTTCGGCCATCCGTTATATTAAGCCGTCTATGAAACAACAAACAGGCGACCGACCGCTGGTGTCTTTGGTCAGCGGGCAGGATCATTTTGGCCATTTCAACATCGCCAATGCGCCTAAGGGCCGCCTGACCGATGAAGACTTTGAAATGTGCCGTCAGGATAAAGCTTTAAAACAGCGCCTGCTGTACTGAGGCGTTCGGCTCAAAGCGCTTTGGGCTTGCACTCGCACTGCAACGCTTCTGCGGATTCCATATCACATAACCGGGAACTGACGTGAGGTGCGGGAAAAAGGTCAAGCAGGGGGGCAAAGGTTAAGTGCCACCCGCTTTTCATCTTCGCCAGTTCTGTCGCACTGGCGATTGTCACAGACAGTGAGACCATGCCGTTGGGTCCTTGGCCGGTGCAACCAGCCAATCAGATCGGATTTATTCATGGTATACTTTTTTTCGACGTATTTGAAACGCCCTGTATTCCTGTCTTTTAAACCTAGCCACACCCAAAAGTCCGCGTAATACCCGAAGGCAAGTCACAAACACGCATGCCCCCTGTTGTCGCCCTTACCTGCATCGGCAACCGTTCATTCCAATCCCTCAGGACGCCCCACCACGACGAAATGCAAACCTGCGGGATCAAGTAACTCCCGCGCGACGCGGTTTGCATCCTGCAGAGTAACGGCGTTTATCTTGTCGTTACGATTGTTGATGTAGGCCACAGGGAGCCCCTGCATCTGCATCCCGACCATGATATTGGCAATCGGACCGTTGCCGTCAAATCTAAGGGGATAAGATCCGGTCAGATACGTTTTGGCGCGACGCAATTCGTCTTGTGTGACACCGCGATCCGCCATCCGCGTCCATTCCGCGCGGATCACAGCAACGGCTTCGGCGATGCGGTCGTTAGCCGAGGCAACGCGGCCGATATAGAGATGCGAAAAATCTTTTGGCAACAGGTAGGAAGAAACCCCGTAGGTCAAGCCGCGTTTTTCGCGCACCTCTTCCATCAGGCGGCTTTCAAAGCTGCCACCACCGAGGATTTGATTGACCAGATAGGCGGCGAAAAAATCTGGGTGATCGCGCTCGATCCCGCGTTGAGCAAAAATAGCCACCGATTGCGGGGTGTCGAAATCCACTACCGTGGTGCCGCCGTCCAGTTTGTAAGCCACCTTTGATGGCATCGGACGCCCGGATTGGGGTAAATCCGACAACAGACTGTCCAGCAGGGTGGTCAGCTGTTCGGCGGTGATATCGCCCACCGCGGATGCATAGACCCTGTCGCGGACCAGCGTGCCAAGATGGGCGGCCCTGATCTGGTCCTGGGTCAGGGCGCTGACGCTGTCGATTGTGCCCTCGGCTCTCGAGCCATAGGGGTGATCGCCAAAGGCCAGCGCGTCAAAGCGCTGTGACACAATTGAGTCGGGGTCTTTACTATCTGATTTAAGCCCGGCCAGAACTTGGGCGCGAACCCGGTTGAGCGCTACGTCGGTAAAGCTTGGCGCAACCAGCGAACCTTTGAGCAGGGCCATTGCCGCGTCTTGTGTTTCGGTCAGAAACCGCGCCGAGACCGAGATTGCGTCATCATACGCACTATAATTAAATGAGGCCGCAAGCTCATCTCGTGCGGTGGCAAAGCCGCGTGCGTCAAGATCTCCGGTGCCTTCCTCAAGCAGCCCGACCATCAAATTAATGGCGCCGCGCTGTCCCGCCACGTCTAGCGATGTGCCACCGCGAAAGCGCAGTTCAAGGGCCACAAAGGGGATGTTGTGATCCTCGACCAACCATGCAGAGATACCTCCGGGGCTGGTCACTTCCTGAACGGCAATCTCTGCCCGCAGCGGCAGCGTTGACAGCAGGCTTAGGCAGAGTGTTAAAATCCACTTCATTGGCTTGCCTCCGGTGCTGTGGTGAGCCACCCCGTCACCGCATGCTTTTTATTAAATATGGATTTCGCGGCGGACATAATATCTTCGCCTGTCACGGCCTGCAAAATGTCAGGCCACTGGTGGATATCATTCAGCGTTAGGCCTGATGTCAGCCCCCGCCCATAGCGGTTCGCCATTTGTTGCACATTATCCCGGGCATAGATTTGCGACGCCCGCAGCTGTTTCTTGATGCGCGCCAGTTGGGCGGGATCCACGCCCTCTTTCAGAAACCCTTCAATCACCTCATCCAGCGCGGTTTCGGCCGCCTGCAGGGATTTTCCCTGCGCCGGCACAATCACCAGGCCAAAACTGGTATCATCCAGCGCTGTACCGCGGTAATAAGCGCCGGTATAGACAGCCATCTGTGTATCGAATTGCAATTTTTCGTTCAACACCGAGGTTTGCCCACCACCAAGGATTTCAGCGAGCAGTGTTAAGGCGGCTGCGGTTTTTTGATTATTGCTGTCACGCTCGGGCGCAAGATAAGATCGGCTGACATAGGGCTGTGCGACGCGCGGGTCTTCAAAAACCATACGCCTTTCGGCAGTTTGTGGCGGCTCTTGTGGGCGCTCGCGCGGAGTGATGGCGGGATTGGCGGGAATGCCCCCATAATAGGTCTCGGCCAGAGCGCGCACCTCTGCCGGATCAACGTCTCCGGCAATGATCAGGATGGCGTTATTGGGTGCGTAATGGCGCCTATAAAAGGTCAACGCGTCGTCGAGACTTAAATCCACCATTTCGTGGCGCCAGCCAATAATTGGCACCCCATAGCGATGGTTTAGAAATTGTGCGGCATTTTTCTGTTCAGCGAACAGGGCGCCGGGATCGTTCTCGGTGCGTTGGTTGCGTTCTTCGATGATCACGTCACGTTCAGTGGCGATGTCGGCCTCAGAGAGTTGGATGTTGACCATACGGTCCGCCTCCATTCGCATGATCAGTGGCAAACGGTCTGCGGCGATGCGCTGGTAATAGGCGGTATAATCATAGCTGGTAAACGCGTTGTCTGTGCCACCATTCTCGGCCACGGTTTTTGAAAACTCACCTGCGGCAAGCGTTTTCGTGGCCTTGAATAACAGGTGTTCGAGAAAATGCGCCACCCCAGATTGTCCGGGGGTTTCGTCGGCGGCACCGGCGCGGTACCATAGCATCTGCACGACCACCGGGGCCCTGTGGTCTTCAATCACCACAACCTCTAGGCCGTTGCCTAATGTAAAGCTACTGGTCTGATCACTGTTTGCCAGACTTTGTCCGGCGGTGAGAGACATCGCAACCGCCCACGCCCCGATCGCCGTGTTACGCCAAGTACTCATAAAGCGCCCCTCTGCTTTTATATCTGCTCAGAAGATACGTCCCGGAAGGTAAACTTCAAGTAATCGGGCGCGGATCTTTATCGGTTAATTATTTGGGCGGTACCGCTGGCGTCAAAACACCGGCTGCACGGAATTTTGCAATCTCGGCATGGGCATCAAGTATCTGCTTTTCATAGACTTTGCTGTAGAGATCTTTCTGATTGAGTTGAAAGCGTAGCATGCGCGATCTGGATTTGCGGATTTCCGCATCTTCAACGGCCAGAACATCGCGTATGTCGGGAGTGGTGCCAAATCGGCTTGTGTGCCGCACCAGCGATGAGTCAGCGGCCGGGACCTTTGTACTTGCACCGATAACAGGTCTCCCCCCCAACGCGACAATCGCGTCCGCTTTAGGGGTTGCATCGACCAAGTTTCCTGCCGCCGAGTTCGGCGCGGGCAACACTTTGTAATCGCTTGGCTCTTGCAGGGGTTTGACCGGCAAGACGGTAAACTCCTCGGGCCCTTTGTCGTCACTTTTCATTTTTCTCAGTTTCAGGTCTCCGCAGGCTGAAAGGCCCAGAACCATCGCCAAGCAAAGTGTCAATGCCGGTTTCATTTCACGTCTCCAACTCTTCAAAGCAGACTTAGCGCATTGTTAGACTAAGGTCACGTGGCGTTTTTCTGGTCGCCAAAAAGTGCCAAACCCACTGCACCGATGAAAATTTCAACGTCCGCGATGTTGAAGGCATAAGGGTTATTTATGCCACAGCAAGACATGTTGAGAAAATCAACAACCGCGCCATGAATTGCACGATCAATGACATTTCCCAAGGCCCCTCCAATCAGCAATCCCGCTGCCAGCATAACAATTTTTCGCGGCCGTTCATAACGAATCCAGATCGAGACAAACCCGATGATCACCATAGCAACGGTGATCAATATCCAGCGGGTCATTGGGCTGTCTTGTGCAAAGAGCCCAAAATTCATGCCATAATTCCACGCCATCCGAAAATTGAGATAGGGCGGGGCAATTTCGATCTGACCTACTTGCGGAAGGTTCAGCCCCCAAAGCACAAACACTTTACTGGCCTGATCCAGTAAAAACGCCGCGGCGGTTGCGATGTACAGTACCCACATATTGGGGACGGGTTGTAATATCTGGTTCAGGTTGATCCGCATAAGGGGCCCGTCTGTTTAATGGCGAAAATGCCGCATGCCGGTGAAGACCATTGCCAGCCCTGCCTCATCGGCGGCCGAAATCACCTCATCGTCACGCATCGAGCCGCCGGGTTGAATGACGGCTGTTGCACCTGCGGCAACGGCGCTGAGAAGGCCGTCCGCGAAGGGAAAAAATGCGTCTGAGGCCACAACGCTGCCTTGGGTCAGCGGCGCAGACAGTCCCAACGCCTGAGACATCTCTTCGGCTTTACGCGCAGCGATATGGCTGCTGTCGACGCGGCTCATCTGGCCGGCGCCAACCCCGACCGTAGCGCCGTCTTTAACATAGATAACTGCGTTGGATTTGACGTGTTTGGCCACTGTCCAAGCAAACATCATATCAGCCAATTGCGCGGCTGTCGGCTGTTTCTTGGTGACTATCTCAAGGTCGTCTGCAGTGATGTGCCCGGTATCTTTATCCTGCAAAAGATATCCACCGCTGATTTGGCGGATCGTGGTGCTGACTTGGCGTGGGTCAGCCAAACCCGGCGTTATCAGCAGCCGTAGATTTTTCTTTGCGGCAAAAATCTCGCGCGCGGCGTCGTCTGCCCCGGGGGCAATAACAACCTCGGTGAAAATCTGGGTAATCTCACGGGCAGTTTGGGCATCTAAAGACTGGTTCAGTGCGATGATGCCGCCAAAAGCGCTGGTGCGATCACAATCGAACGCCCGAGTGTAGGCCTGGCTTAACGTGACACCCCGCGCCACGCCGCAGGGGTTTGCATGTTTGATGATTGCACAGACCGGACCGGCCTGAGATGGAAACTCACTGACCAGTTCAAACGCCGCATCGGTGTCGTTGATATTGTTGTAACTCAGCGCTTTGCCCTGCAGCTGTTGGGCGGTGGCGATCCCGGCGCGGTCGCTGCCATCGGTATAAAACGCGGCTGTTTGATGCGGGTTCTCGCCATAGCGCAAACTTTGCGACAAACGTCCCGCAACCATCTTGCGGCGCGGTGCCGCGTCGTTCAGCGCGGTGGCAAACCAGTTCGAGACTGCGGTGTCATAGGCGGCGGTGCGGGCATAGGCTGTTAACGCAAGTTTCTGTCGAAACTCATAGGATGTTGCGCCCTGGTTGCGGTCCAATTCATCCAGCAGAGGTGCATAGTCTTCCGGGTCGACGACAACGGACACAAACCCGTGGTTTTTCGCGGCAGCGCGGATCATGGCAGGGCCGCCAATATCAATATTTTCGATGCAGGTGTCATAGTCGGCAGCCTGCGCGACAGTGGTCTCGAACGGATAGAGATTGACCACTAGCAGATCAATTGCCAAAATCTCGTGCGCAGTCATGGCAGCTTGATGATCGGTATTGTCGCGCAGGGCCAGTAAGCCGCCATGGACTTTTGGATGCAGTGTTTTAACTCGGCCATCCATCATCTCGGGAAAGCCGGTGATCTCAGCAATATCAGTTACCGCAAGCCCGGCCTCCCGTAGGGTTTTGGCACTGCCGCCAGTGGAAAGCAGCGAAACGCCGCGTGCTGCCAATGCAGTCGCAAGCGCAACCAAGCCAGTTTTATCTGAAACCGATAGCAGGGCGCGGCGGATGGGTGAGTTCGTAGGCATTTCGTGTCTTCTCGCTTTTCGATGGGTGGGTTTGCTCCGGGGTTTAGGGCATTCTCTCCCAAGATAGAACCGCTAGTTTATGGGAATGACGCGATCTGGTATCATCTCAGTTCTTCGAGCCGCAGGTCTCGGATGGCCATTGCGGTATCTTGCGTTTTTGACAGGCTCCATTGGGCCCGTGTCAAGGCGTCATTGACCATACCCGACAAAACAATTTGGCGACTTGACCGTGGTATAGGTTGATTTTTTTCCAGATAGACGCCGGGTTCTATCGTTAGGGACAGCTTGCTCTCATGGCGGAAAATCCAAATCTCACCGCTTTTAGCGGCGATGGCCACGGTTGTCCCGCCCAGATCCAACGCTGCATCCACTTCGGGATGCAGGTGAAACCTAATTTGAAAGTCTACGTTCGGATTGATGTCGTCGCTCAAGACAGTTTCACCTGCGTTGCCCGCGGTATCGTCCAACGCAATCAGTAAATCCTCGCCCGCCAGACTGCGGCCATCTAGCGACAGCGACAGCTTGCGCGCATGGGTCAAACCAAATGGGGGCACATACCCGCTATGAGCCCCTTCAAATTTAACGCCCTCAGCGGTTTGTGACATCTCAACGGGTACAATTTTTGGCGCTTCGACAAGAAGTTCTCTATACACACCGGAGGTTTTGACCGGTTTGCCCAAACGCGCACTTGAATATCCCCCAAGGCAGAGTGTGGAATGAGACGGTGTCGCGCGCCCGGCACGGTGCCAGTCTGGGCCCAAATGTGCGCCAGAGCCACAGCTGACAATCAACGGCCTGCGCCCCGAAGTCAGCTCGAACGCCAAGGTCGATGCATGGGCATTATAAGAGGCATTTCCAGTGGCGGGCGGTCCGGCATCAATAATCACACTCGTGCGTCCAGCAGACAGGCGGGCGTAGCCCATTGTCAGATGATCTGAATTGCGGCTTTTGATCCCACAGGCGGCCAGCGCGGTATCGAGCATACCTTCCATACCTTGATCACCACCTTGAAAGCGAACGAGGTTGCCGTTTGCGTGGCGCAGGGTGCGCAAGCTGGGGGCAATGCGCTGTAGTGCCCGCTCAAGTTCTGCGGTGGGAATGTGTTCAGAATCTGTTAATGCGGCTTTTGCCCATGTGAGCAGTTTGAAAATCTCTAAAAGCTCTTCGGGATTGCGGGTCGCAATCCCCCCGTGAATATCAATATGAGTGTTGCATTCCTTGCCCAAAGCATCAAGGGCTGGCTGCAGAAACTTCGCCATGCCTTCCAGCGATAAACTGGCGTAAATCAGGCCCACTTGGGCTTCCAGCCGCGGCAATCCTGGCGGGGCGGCATGGGCGCGATTGGCCAGAAAGATAGTTTGCTGGGCCAGGGAATTTAAAAATACGTCAGTTTTGGCTCTGTCTTGGCCTCGCAGCAAAAACAGTGCGTGATGCAGCCATCGGATCAGTCGTTGGCCAGCCAGTTCAGGGGTCCATCCCGGTCCGCTTCCGTGTCCATATTTTTTAATCCAGCGCCAGACCCAGGTCTGTGCTGTTTTCCGGGCTTTCCCATCTCCTGCGGCTGCCATATCATCCAACCATTTGCAGCCCTGAATCGCCGTGGTGAAATCGCTGTCAGGGACGGGTATATCCCACAGGGTGGTGTCCGGCGCGGTGATCGTTTGACCCGCAAATAAAAGCGTGCCGGCCGCCAATTGTCGACCACGGACGGGATCCCCAATTGATCGGGGTTCCGGTTGTGAGACAAATCCAATCGGTGGTTTGGCAAGCATAGAAAGACGGGACGCTATCCTGTTGCGCAGGGCCGTGATGTAATATTGGCAGTTTTCAAGCATGATCATAGACATGACTTAAGCTCTCTCACTCGATTTTTACAGTCTTATTCCGCATAGGGGCAGTATTGGTTTGCATCCTGTCACCAAAAGAATCAGAGTCTACAAAGCTGCCGGATCAGGGCGATAAATTGCGCCGCAATACCGCAATGTAAAACCCGTCCATTCCGCCGTGTCTTGACCAGAAATCAGGTCGCAATCTCAGCCCGCCCTCATCGCTGTGCCAGCCTGTATCAATGTATGTAAGGTTTCTGCTGTCCCGATCCACATAAAGGTCGGGCCTGCGGACCAAGGCCTCTTCAATTTGACACTCGCCTTCGTCCGGGAGCAGCGAACAGGTGCAAAATACCAGACGCCCATTGGGTTTCAACAGGGTAAGCGCGTGATCTATCATGCGCGCCTGCAGATCGATCAGGGTTGAGAACTCGCTGCCATCTTTGGCATGTGGCAGATCTGGATGGCGCCGGATGGTGCCGGTGGCCGAGCAGGGCGCGTCCAGCAAGATTGCGTCATAGGGCCCACCACTATGGGCAAGCGCGTCCTCGACGCAAAGCGTTGCCGCCAGTCTGGTGCGCACCAAGTTTTCTTTCACCCGTTGCATACGGGTCGCTGAAGCGTCCAGCGCCGTGACCACCGCGCCACTGGCCGCCAATTGCATGGTTTTCCCGCCGGGGGCTGCGCACATGTCGAGAATGCTCTCGCCCGGTTGCGGGTTGAGTACTGCGACTGGCAATGCGGCCGCGGCATCCTGAACCCACCAATCGCCTGCCTTATATCCGGGAAGCGCAGAGACCTGCCCGCCTGTGGCAAGCCGCACAGAGCCATTTGGCAAGAGGTCACCCGCCAGCTGTTCTGCGAGCTGTTTGGCGTCGCCTTTCGCGGTCAGATCCAGCGGTGCGCCGGCAAAATGCGCCACTTCTATTTTACCCATCATCTCACTGCCATAGGCCTCCGCCAGAGGTTTACGCAGCCAGTTTGGTAAACGTGGAACACGGAGTTTGGACCAGTCTGCCGGCCCGTTTTCAGCAACTTTACGCAAAACCGCGTTGACCAGCCCCTTCATATGCTTGGTACGGTTGCCCGCTGCCGTGAGGCTGACCGCCTCATTGACCACACCATGGGCATCGCCGCCACCGCAGAGTTCCTGCGTTGCGAGCCGTAAAATGTTGTGCACCCGCAGCGGTGGTTTTTTGCGCAGATGGCGTTCGAGAACCCGGTCAACCCGCTCCAATCCACGCAATGTCTCTGTGGCCAATCTCTGGGCGCGTGCCCGGTCTGCGGGTTTTAGCGTCTCCAGCGCGTTCGACGAGAGCAATTCTGCCAACAGACGATGTTCGCCCAAGACTTGGTCGAGTAAAAAAACCGCAGTTTGGCGCGGTGATTGTGACGACGACATGAATGTATCCTTGCTCTGATTTAGATGCGGGGTATATCAAGGGGAGGTTAGCGATGAAAGAGACCTGATGATAGAAGACGAAAAAACCATACCACCAGCCGCTCAGCGTGCTTTGGCAGAAGCAGAGGACCGTCGCTTGAAAGCCAAAGAACAGCTGCGTCAAGTCGAGCTTGGTGGCCGCGACGGGCCAGACCCGGTGCGTTTTGGCGATTGGGAAAAAAAGGGCATCGCGATCGATTTCTGACCGCTATCAAGCCGTATTATGATGTTTTTCGGGCAATTTGCACCACACCTCAGAAAGTGGGTGCCGGTTTAACCTGAGGCAGTTCCTGCATGGGTCAGGGCATAGTTTACAGCCTGCGGGAGGCATGGTTGCACGGCACTATCACCGAGCCAATCACATCAGCCTGCCATCCCAAGCGCCTTGATCACTGAGATTTATAATGGTGGAACATCCCAAAACCAATGGTGGCTTAAGGCGCAAGACTTGGCGATTTGACCTGTTGATGTTCAAGCTATCAAAACAGGCGCTTCGCTGGGCTCAATTGCATCACAATCCCAAAACATCCAGCATATCATAGGCCCCAGCAGCTTTATTTTGACCCCAAAGTGCCGCTTTTAAGGCACCTCTGGCAAATACAGCGCGGTCGCTGGCAACGTGGCGCAGGGTAATGCGTTCTCCGGCAGTGGCAAACAGCACGTCATGTTCCCCGACTATATCGCCACCGCGAATCGCTGAAAAACCAATGTCGCCCTTCCTGCGGGCGCCGGTGATGCCGTCGCGGCCGCTGTCGGAGGCATCGGCAAGGTTCACCCCGCGACCGTCAGCAGCGGCTTGCCCCAGCATCAGCGCAGTTCCGGAGGGGGCGTCGACCTTTTGGTTGTGATGGGCCTCGACAATCTCAATATCATAATCGTCATCCAGTGCCGCGGCGACTTTTTTGGTCAGTTGCACCAGCAGGTTGACCCCAAGCGACATATTGCCTGCCCGCACAATAGTGGTCTTTTGAGCTGCGGTATTTATTTTGTCGATATCGTCGTTTGACAGGCCTGTGGTGCCGATCACATGCACCAAACCGCGCTGAGCCGCGAGGGTCGCAAAGGCAACACTGGCGGCCGGGCTGGTGAAATCGATCACCGCCTGGGCCTTGGCAAAGGTTTTGTCCGGATCATCGCTGACAACAACACCGGTGGTCGCACCGCCCATTGCTGTCCCTATGTCGCGACCGACCCAAGGGTGTCCGGGGCGCTCGAGGGCGCCGCACAGCACGGCGCGATCACTTTGATTGATTGTGTCGATCAGCATCTGACCCATACGGCCCGAGGCTCCGGTTACAACAATTTTGGTCATCACGCTCATTTATCTGCTCCTTGGTCGCTGAGACCCTGCATAACCGAGCTTCTGCGACTTGGCAAAGCCCCGCCAAGCGCGTAGAGGAGAATTATGGCAAAGAATAAATTCCATGAGGGCGACGGGCCCAGTCAACGACAACTGCGGGTGGGGGAATTGATCCGCCGCACCTTGTCTGATGTTTTGGCGCGCGGCGATATCCATGACCCCGAGTTGGAGCGGATGTCGATCACAGTTGGCGAAGTGCGCACCTCGCCTGATCTTAAAATTGCGACGGTTTTTGTGTTGCCTCTTGGAGGCATTGGTCAGGAAGATGTGCTCAAGATCCTGGCCCGCAATCAAGGTGAGTTGCGCCGTGCTGTCGCCAAGCAACTCAGCCTGAAGTACGCCCCTGAATTCCGCTTTCGCTTGGACGAGTCGTTTGACCGGATGGATGATAGCCGCCGTCTGTTTACCCAAGAAAATATCACCCGCGATCTGGAGCCGTAATGCGCAATGTCACGGTCTGGATCTGGTTGCTGTTTGTTGCGGCCCCGGGTTGGGCCGTAGACTGCGCCGCCCTTAAGTTTCGGGGCCAAGGATACACAGCCTGTACCGTGGATGTACGCCACGATGATATTCGCTTGTTTTTACGGGCCCCCGGCGCGGCACCATATGGTGATTTTTCGGCGCTAAACGCGGCGCTTGCGCAACAAAACCTGACATTGAGTTTCGCGATGAACGCGGGAATGTATCACCCTGATCGCAGCCCTGTGGGCTATTATGTCGAGCAGGGCATTACGCAGATGCGGCTGTTGACCCGCGCCAGTGGTGGAAATTTTGGGCTTTTGCCCAACGGGGTGATCTGTGTCACCGATCAGACCATCGAGGTGATCGAGACCCTAAAGTTTAAGGCCCGCAATCTAGCGTGCCGGTTCGCCAGCCAATCGGGTCCGATGCTGGTGATCGATGGGGCACTGCACCCGCGGTTTTTAAAAGACAGCCGGTCGCGTTATATTCGCAATGGGGTTGGCATGCGTGCAGGTGGACGGCAGGCTATTTTTGTTATGTCGAACAGCTTTGTGACGCTGCATGAATTTGCCAGTTTTTTCAAAGATCATATTGGGGTGGCGCAAGCGCTGTACTTTGACGGCAATGCCTCACGGCTTTTTGCACCACAGCTTGGCCGCAACGATCCGGGGCGCAGGATGGGGCCAATTATCGGGACCGTGGTGCCAAAACCGTAAAATGCGGCCTTTGGTACATTCGGCATAGGATAGAGTGGATCAAAAGACCGGTGCAAGATAGGGAGAACGGGGATGGAATTAAACGAAACAAAAAGTGCGATCGTCACCGGCGGGGCCTCGGGTTTGGGGGCGGCAGTGGCGCGGCGATTGGCGGCGGCTTTTGTGCAGGTGAGCATATTTGACACCAATGCGGATCAGGGCAGGGTTTTCGCCGAACAGATCGGTGGCAGGTTTCATGCGGTTGATGTCAGTGATGCGGCCAGTGTTGCGCAGGGCATGGCGGCGGTGAAATCGGCGCAAGGTGGTCTGGATGTTTTGGTAAATTGTGCCGGTATCGGCCCTGCGGCAAAGACGGTATCCCGCGGGATGCCCCATGATCCGGCGCTGTTTACCAAGGTGGTCGGTATAAACCTGACTGGTAGTTTTATTTGTGCGTCGCAAGCGGCTGCCCTGATGCAGGAGCGTCCTGCCGACACTCCCGATGGGGAGCGGGGGGTCATCGTTCACACCGCCTCGGTTGCCGCCTACGAAGGGCAGATGGGGCAGGCGGCCTATGCTGCCTCAAAGGGTGGTATTGTAGGCATGACGCTGCCCATGGCGCGTGACCTCGCCGCCAGTGGTATTCGCGTGTGTGCCATTGCGCCTGGCCTGTTTTTGACACCGCTTCTGGCGGGCTTGCCCGAAGAGGTTCAAAGTTCATTGGGCCAGCAAGTGCCGTTTCCCCCAAGGCTGGGTGATCCGGATGAGTTTGCCGCAACGGCCTGTCATATCATGGAAAATCGAATGCTGAACGGTGAGGTGATCCGCCTTGACGGCGCTATCCGCATGGCACCACGATAACGGTGTATGGCGCGCCTGATCTATGCGATGACCGGTTTTATGCGGGTGCAATCATTGGGTGTGGGCGATACTCATGAACGGCGAGCAGAAAAGGGGACTTTCAGCCATGATTTGCGATGTCCGTTGATAATCCAGTCCAATGGGGTGAATTTTACAAAAACATAATAAACCCCGATGCTAACGCAAAAAGCCAGCACAATCGTTGCAAAAAATACCGTAGCCTGACCAAGACCGCTGCCAATCAGCAGAGCACTTAGAATGATAACCGGTGGCAGGTGAAACAGGTAAACCGGATAAGACAATTCAACCAGCCATGTAATGATCGCATGGCCACGCGTGACAAATTTATGCGCGATGCCCAGTGCAAATAGGCTCCAAAGAAACGTTGTGGCTGCAGCAAAGAAAGACCCCATTAACGTATCGCCAAACCCGATATTGGGATCTCTTAAATGACCAAAAAACCCATCGGCATATGCATGGTGGAACGGAAACACAAACATTGCCGCTATGCCGAGCATGATGAGGGTTCGGGGTTGGCAGAGTATTTCCAGAATAGCAACCCGCGCAAACAACCCGGCTCCGGCAAAAAACCAGACCGTGTAATACATCAATCCGCCAAGCTTGATATCAAAATAGGTCGTGGGTATTTTTACAGTCCCGCCATCGATAAAGTCACAGATGATCCTTGCGAGGATCATCACCGCTGCAAAGGGGATCAATCCAGACCGGCGTTGCATCGACGCAAGCAGCCCTTGTGCCAAATGGTATGCCGCGCTGTTTCGCCCAAAACTAACGGTTAGTACAAATAGTGTCGTGATAATCAACAAGTAATAGAGAAACCAGAAATGGTTTAGCTTACCCGTCGGGTTGCCGTCCAGTATATCCATCAGGCTTGCAAAAATAATCAGTGTCAAACCGATGCGCACAAAGCGATCTTTCAAAAAATAAACCAGACCGTTTCGATGGAGCACAAGCGCCGAGAAAAATCCTGATATTAGAAAGAATACTGGCATCCGCCAGCTATGAATCCACTGGGCTATCACGCTGACCCAAAGTTCCATCTCGGGCATCGTATCTTTGGAAATGCCAAGGTCCTTAAAACCATCGGCAATTTCGGGGATATAATACAAGATGGGAGCATGAAAAACGAGGCCGAGGAGCATTGCACTTGCGCGCAATACGTCTAGCCCGTGATACCGGATAGTCTCAGAAGGTTGCATCGTACCCACTCAACGTTTCGTTGCTTTTGTTGATCATTCTTGAAGCATGAAATTCGTTTCCGTCGAGAGCAGAATATTAAACATATCCATATTATAAAGCCAGCATAGTCGATACTAGCGCGTTCCTGCCATCGCCTGGGCGCTGGATATAGCTAATCTCGTATTCTGCGGTTTTTTAACCAAAGGCCACTGGCCTGATGTTGCTTCACTTGTTTGGCCGACCCGTTATGTGGGTCATGGTGCCCTGATAAGACAGGGTAAGCCAAGGTTTGCTTAAACTCGTTCCAATATGTTTTTTTCAGGGACATTTAAGTCGCGTTATAATTTGCAGACGTGGCGTTTTGATCTGTTACAGACTATCAAAATCCGATCATTCGACCAGATCAACAAGACTTCAAGAGTTTGTAAGCCAGGCATTCAGACACTGTCCTTAGTTGATCTGTTCAAGCGCATCTTCAAGGCCAGTATCGTGGAGCCAAGTCGTGCGCAGGTGACGCAACTTGCGCGACTGACAGTTTCGTGGCGGCAAGTACTGTATGGATCAGAGTGGTAAAGCCGGTGTATGATAGTCGTATCGGCCAAAAGGAAAAAACACGTCTTGCCAGTGCTTCATGGGTCAGGGTTGTGCCCAGACCTCACTTTGTGTTTAGGCTTTGGGCCAGACGCATCAGCGTTACTGCCGCGGCGCGATAGCCAAATTGATCGGCACCGCGCGCATTGTCAGCCAGGTCAATGGCCGCATTCCACCCCCAATTACCCAGATAGCGCGGATCGCGCAAAAGCTGGCCAAAGCCAGCGATCGCCGCAGCAAACCGCAAATCATCATCGTCACCGATATTGTCTTGGGTGATAGGGGTCTCAACGCGCTGGCTCTGTGTGCTGCCCGGTTGTTTATAGCGCAATGCGACAAATCCGATTTCTCCGGGTGTCATAGTGTCTTGCCGGTTGCCATAGCGCAGTGGCGAGGTAAGCCGCGCCGGCGAGCCGACCGGTGTGACCTCATACAGCGCGGTCACCTGATGGCCAGCACCGATATCGCCGGCATCCACTTTGTCATTGTTGAAATCTTCACGTTTCAGCGCCCGGGTTTCATAGCCAATCAGGCGGTATTCGGAAATCTTGGCCGGATTGAATTCGACCTGAATTTTAACATCATTGGCGATGGGGAAAAGCGCCCCGGTTAGTTGGTCGTTCAATACCTTTTGTGCCTCGGACAGAGTATCAATATATGCTGCCTGTCCATTGCCGTTCTGGGCCAAAGTCTGCAGCGTTGCATCGTTGAGATTGCCACGACCAAACCCCAGAACTGATAGGTAAATGCCGCGGTCACGCTGTTGGGCGATATAGTCTTTCAATTGCTTGGAATCTGACAGGCCAAGATTGAAATCCCCGTCGGTGGCCAGAATAATACGCGTCACTTCTTGTGCAGTTGCCATCTGTGAGGCGGTTCGATAGGCCAGTTGTAACCCAGCCTGCCCATGCGTGGATCCTCCGGCCTGCAGCCGCGCAAGCGCACCGAGAATACTGGTTTTTTCGGCCGCGGATGTCGGTTCCAAGACCTGACCTGCATTGCCGGCATAGGTGACAATTGCAATCTCGTCCGTGGCGCGAAGCTGACCCAGCATTAAGCGAAAACTCTGTATGAGCAACGGCAACTTGTCGGGTTGGTCCATCGAACCCGATGTGTCAATTAGAAATACCAAGTTAAGGGGGGGACGTTGATCTGTTTCGGGCATCTTGCCTTGTAACGCAATTCGGACGAGCTGTGTCTCTGCATTCCACGGTGTCTGGGTCACCGTCACATCGGTGTGGAACGCCGCATCGCCACCAGGGTGCTCATCAGGGTCGGTATAGTCATACTGGAAGTAATTGATCATCTCTTCGATCCTTACTGCTTCTTTTGGAGGCAGTTGGCCTGCCTGTAGCGCTGATCGAATATAGGCGTAAGCGGCCGTATCCACGTCCACCGAAAAAGTCGAGACCGGGTGTTCGACGGTCACCCTGAGTGGGTTTTGCGGTGCCGTTGCAAAGACGTCACCGCTGGGGTTTGATTTGAGCTCCAGAGGACGAATATCCCGAGTTTCCTGCAACAAGCGACTTCTCATGCTCGCGGCAGGGCGTGAGAGAGGCATAATATGATCGCTGTCGACCTCGGCCTCGCTCAATTCTAACGCCTGCATGTCTGATGCTATTATTGTGTCTGTCTTGGTAGATGTATTCGGGGCTGTTTCGGGGCTGCTTTGCACCGTGGCGTGCGGATCAATGACGGGATTGGTATGTTTTTGGTCGCCAAACTGCGCGGAAATTTCGGGAAATACGGCGATCAGGCCCGCACAGGCCAGCGCCGTGGCAGTGCCCAGAGCCATCCGGTTAGAGAGCATCGACATCATTTTTTTCACTCCTTTAAAATGTCCGTCATCGGACTGTCTAAAGGTATGACGGTGCGGCTTCGTAGTTTCTTGGAGCCGCTCAAAGTTTTTTTCAGCCAGCATCAAATGTTCGGCTTTGCGCGCGGCCTCTGGTGTCGGGGTTGTGGCTTGCAGGGCCTGTTTGAGATCGTTCAGATCGTCGCTCATAACGTCTGCTCCTGTGCTTTCAGTGCGCGCAACTGGGATTTGGCTTGCGAGACCCGCCAACTGATGGTGCCTTGTGAAACCCCAAGAATTTGTCCGGCCTCTTGGTGGGTGACATCATCCAATACCAGCGCCAGCGTATCGCGAATTTCTGGTGGCAGGCTCTGCATGGCAGTGATCAACCAATCGGTCAGAGCGGCCGCTTCGTGGTTTTCAGCCTGCCGGGCCAGTTCCCAATCGCCCCAGTCAAGCGCAGCCTTGCCTTGACGGGCGGCGCGGCGTCTACGATCATGGGCTGCGTTCACAATCACCCGGTAGATCCAAGTGGAAAACCGCGCCTTTGCCTGATACGTTTGCAGCTTTTTTGGTAGGTTTGCGCAGATGTCCTGGGTCAGATCTTCGGCTTCTGTGCGGTTTCCGGTCAGGCGAAACGCCAGGCCGAATATGCGGTCGTAACAGCGCTCTAACAGGTTGCAAAAAGCCTGACGGTCGCCGGCGGCGGCAGACTGTGCAAGGTCTTCGTCGGTCATATTCATACGCATCACCTGAATTAGACGCGTGGACCCGGCCTGTTCTTGGCACGGGTTTAAAATTTTTTTTGACCATTGCGGTCAAAATCTGGGTATCACGCCGGATCAGGGCCATCCCGATCCGGCAAAAATCATGAAAGATGCCGGTCGGTGTGTTTAAACCGACATGCAGATATATTTCATTTCAAGGTAATCTTCGATGCCGTGGTGGCTGCCTTCCCGGCCCAATCCGGATTGCTTGATGCCGCCAAACGGGGCCACTTCGGTTGAAATGATACCCGTGTTTACGCCGACAATGCCATATTCCAACGCCTCGGCAACCTTGTAGACCCGCGATAAATCCTTTGCATAAAAATAGCTGGCCAAGCCGAATATTGTGTCGTTTGCTAACGCGATGACCTCGTCTTCATCTTCAAACTTAAACAGAGGTGCGAAAGGACCAAAGGTCTCTTCCGTCGAGACGGCCATATCGCGGGTCGCCCCGGTGATGATCGTTGGCGCCAGGAAATGGCCGGGTCCTTGATGGGCCTCACCCCCTAAAATGACCTGACCGCCTTTTGTGGTGGCATCGGTGATATGTTCCTGCACCTTGATCATTGCATCGGCATTGATCAGCGGTCCCAGCGCAGTGCCGGCCTCAAGCCCGTCGCCGACCTTCATTTTGCCAACGGCTGCGGCGAGTTTTTCAGCAAAGGCATCATAGACGCCGGATTGCACGTAGATCCGGTTGGCGCAAACGCAGGTTTGGCCATTGTTGCGAAACTTGCACATGATCGCACCTTCAACGGCGGCATCAAGATCTGCATCATCAAATACGATAAAAGGGGCGTTGCCGCCCAGCTCCATTGAGCATTTCATTACTTGGTCGGCGGCCTGGCGAAGCAGGATGCGGCCGATTTCAGTCGATCCGGTGAAAGTCAGTTTGCGCACGATTGGATTTTCACAAAATTCTTTGCCGATCGCAGAGGACTTGGTAGAGGGGATGATCGAAAGCACGCCTTTAGGGAGGCCGGCGCGGTCGGCCAAAACCCCCATGACCAGAGCCGATAGTGGTGTCTCTGCGGCAGGTCGCGCAACAAAGGCACAGCCTGCGGCCAGGGCCGGGGCGGCTTTGCGGGTGATCATCGCGTTGGGGAAGTTCCAAGGGGTGATCGAGGCGGCAACCCCGATGGGTTGTTTGATCACAGTGATCCGTTTGTCGGGCTGATGGCCGGGAATGGTCTCGCCATAAATCCGCTTGGCCTCTTCGGCGAAAAATTCGATAAAGGAGGCTCCATAGCCAATTTCGCCCTTGGACTCAGCCAGCGGTTTGCCTTGTTCTGCGGTCAGGATGGTGGCGAGATCATCAGCGTTTTCCATCATAAGATCATACCAACGACGCAGGATATTTGCGCGTTCCTTGCCGGTGCGGGCGGCCCAAGATCTTTGGGCAATTTCGGCTTTTGCGATTGCATCGGCGGTTTGCGCCCGAGTGAAATCTGCGACATTGGCCACCACGTCACCGCGGGCCGGGTTGCGCACGGGAAAGGTTGCGCCACCTTCACCATCTACCCATTCGCCGGCCAAATAGCCCTGAGTGGCAAGCAGACTGGGGTCTTTTAATAGCGACTGTAAATTTGTCATGTCATCTAACATCACGGCACTCCTGAAAAATGTTCTCATTATGTCATTTCAAGTCTACATATAATTGTCCAGCTTTGAAAAGGAACCAGGCCTATGGATTTTGATGACGCATACGCAAATGCAGCCTATATTCCCGGTGCTGCTGCCTATCCGGAACGCTGGCGACAAAATGCGGCGGAATTTCGCGACGGGCTGCTATCCGCCGGACAGGCAGAATTGGATATAACCTATGGTCAAAGCACGAGATCCCGTCTCGATCTTTTCTTACCGGACAAGGCACCGCGGGGCCTGCTGATATTTGTGCACGGCGGCTATTGGCTAAAATTTGACAAATCATACTGGTCGCATCTGGCGGCTGGGCCGCTGCATCACGGATGGGCGGTGGCGATGCCGTCCTATGATCTGTGCCCCGAGGTGACGATCGCCCAGATTACCCGGCAAATTGTCCAGGCTGTAATTTGTGCGGCAGGGCGTGTTGACGGTGGGCTTGTGCTCAGTGGGCATTCGGCGGGGGGTCATCTGGTGGCACGGATGCTGGCACCCGGCATGCTGCCCAACGCTGTGATGCAACGGGTGCAACGGGTGGTGCCGATCTCGCCAGTGGCGGATCTGCGGCCTTTGCTGCAAACCGCGATGAACGCCCAGTTTGGTATGGATGCGGCTCAGGCTGCTGCTGAAAGTCCGGTTTTGCAACAGGCCCCAAAGCTGCCAGTGACCGTTTGGGTCGGCGCAGAGGAGCGGCCTGTTTTTCTGGATCAGGCGCGCTGGTTGGTCGAGGCGTGGCAGGCTGATCCGGAGAGGCCTGATCTTGAGCAGACCGATGTGGGGCATGTGGTCAGCCCGGGCCAGCATCATTTCAATGTGATCGAGGATATGGCCCACGCTCAGTCTGCTCTGACCACGGCGCTTTTGGCCTAGGCTTAGAATAGACTTGCCATATGGCGTGTCTTAGTCGATGACTGCGGGGGGTTCGGCGATGGCGTCGCTGAATATCTGCACATTTTGCCCCGCTCCGTCCTGAACGCCGGGACCTTTCTGTAAAGGAGGGTCGACATGACAATGCGTCCTGATATGTATCAATTCCACAATGGAGAGAAGGCCTGTTTGCCGTTCTCTGACACCGAGTATGAGGCGCGTTTGTCGTTGCTTCGTGCCACAATGCGGCAGGTTGGTTGCACCGCCGCTGTTCTGACCTCTATGCATAATATCGCCTATTATGCGGGGTTCCTTTATTGCGCCTTTGGTCGCCCTTATGCGCTGGTTGTGACAGCCGAACAATCGGTCACAATTTCGGCGGGCATCGATGCCGGTCAACCCTGGCGCCGGTGCTATGGGGATAATCTCACCTATAGCGACTGGAAGCGGGACAACTTTTGGCGCGCCATTCATCATGTTACCGGCGCTGGACAGGTGATTGGCTATGAGGCGGATCATTTGGTGGTGGCGCAGCGCGCCAAGCTGGAGGCGTTTCTAAGACCTGAGCGGACCGTTGATCTGGCACCGGCCACGATGGGTCAAAGGCTGCATAAATCAGCGGCTGAAATTGCGCTGATTCGCCAAGGCGCACAAGTGGCTGATATTGGGGGCTATGCCATCCGGGATGCCATTCGCGAGGGGGCCCGCGAAATGGAAGTTGCGATGGTCGGTCGCAATGCAATGGAGACCGAGATTGCCCGCCGATTTCCAATGGCGGAATACCGCGATACCTGGGTGTGGTTCCAATCGGGCCTCAATACCGACGGGGCGCATAATCCGGTGACGGGACGCAGGCTTATGCGCGGCGACATCCTGTCGTTGAATACCTTTCCGATGATCAATGGCTATTACACTGCGCTTGAGCGCACGCTGTTTGTGCAAGAGGTCGATCGCGAAAGTTTACGCCTGTGGCAGGCCAATGTGGCGGCGCATGAGCTGGGAATGACGCTGTTGCGACCCGGCACCACCTGTGCCGCAATCACCGCGCAACTGAACCAGTTTTTCGAACAAGAGGGTCTGTTGCAATATCGTAGCTTTGGCTATGGGCATTCGTTTGGGGTGCTGTCGCATTATTATGGCCGTGAGGCGGGGTTGGAATTGCGTGAGGATATCGAGACAGTGATAACCCCCGGTATGGT